>Ga0075369_10000002_pt1 | contig 216197 bp, 220 predicted proteins | sample EndMethybrTD3034_FD_71400 | JGI IMG/M metagenome (GOLD analysis project Ga0075369, IMG submission 71400) | Populus endosphere microbial communities from Tennessee, USA - Endosphere MetaG P. TD hybrid TD303-4 | ecosystem: Host-associated > Plants > Roots > Endosphere | place: USA: Tennessee...
TGTTTGAAGAGCTGCTGATCGGCCTCAGCAAATACTTGCCGGAAACCCCGGTGCACGCCCAATTTGGCTCACTCGGCAGCATAGCCACTAGCGAACTTGTGGCGGCACTGGCCAGTGCCGGTGATCTCAACAAATCCACGCCGCTAACCGCCTGGAAAAGCAAATGGCTAGCCAAAGACAATGACAACCGGTTTATATTCAGCGGCACTCTAGAGAATAACCGCATTGAGGCACTTGCCAGCGTATTTGATGACTACCAAAACGCCCTGGCAGAAAACGGCTGGTACGACTTTGACGACATGATCCTGCGCGCAATTGAGGCATTAGAGAACAACAACGACCTGCGCTACACCCTGCAGGAACAGTACTTATATATATTGCTGGACGAATTCCAGGACACCAACGCCGCCCAGCTAAAGCTGACTCAACTGCTCAGTGACAACCCCGTCAGCGAAGGCCGCCCGAATGTACTGGCCGTAGGCGACGACGACCAGGCCATCTACGCCTTCCAGGGTGCCCAGTATTCCAATATGCTGGACTTCCACAATATGTACCGTGACGTGGCAGTTATCAACCTCAAAGACAATTACCGTAGCAGCGCCGACATCCTGTCTACCGCCCGCAATATTTCCAGCCAGATAGAAGCCCGCCTAGAGACACGGTTTGCTGGCCTCGACAAAACCCTGACAGCCGCTAATACCAGATTACCTAAAAAAAGCACCATCGAACGGCGTGAATTTAAGAGCGATGTGGCGCAGTATAGCTGGATAGCGGAACAAATCGACAGCCTTATACAGGGCGGTGTCAGTCCGAGCGACATAGCAGTATTAGCACCAAAACACCGCCAGCTTGAGCCATTAGTGCCGTATCTGGCCGAACGCGAAGTGCCAATGCGCTACGAAAAGCGTGAGAACATCCTGGAAGCGCCCGTTATCCGGCAATTATTGGCCATGAGCCGCCTGGTGCTGGCGCTGGGCCGGGGCGACAATGCCCAGGCTGATGCCTTTTGGCCGGAAGTACTGAGCTACGATTTCTGGCATATACCTACCAGCGACCTGTGGGAACTTTCCTGGCAGGTCAATGATGCACCGCGCGATGAAAAACTCAGCTGGAGTAAAGCCATGCTGGATTCGGGCAAGACACACTTTACCCATCCTGCGTTGCTGATACTGCGGCTAGCCGGACAGGCCGGTACCGAAACATGCGAACAAATGCTGGACTATCTGATTGGCACAGACGCGGTTAAAACCCACGAACCCGGCGACAATGCCACCGTGCGCTCGCCACTCCGCGAATTTTATACTGGCCGCGAAGTGCAGCATGCCAACCCGGAACTATTCTACGACGCCATTTCCCACCTTACCGTCCTGCGCGCCCGCTTACGCGAATACGCCGCTTCCCAGCCCGAAGCATTGACACTCCAGCACTTGCTGAACTTCGTACAAATGTACGAAGACGCTGAGGAGCGCATGCTGAACACCAGTCCGTATAACCAGCAGTCCGACGCTGTACAACTGATGACTGTCTTCAAGGCCAAAGGCCTGGAGTTTGCCCACGTATTCCTGCCCAGCTGCCAGGATGAAGTATGGGGTTCCAGCTCGCGGGGCAATAGCAATAAGCTCACATTACCACCCAACCTTACCCCCATACGCCACGCTGGCGCCACCGACGACGAACGGCTACGCATACTATTTGTAGCCGTCACACGCGCCCGCTTCGGCTTGCACCTGTGTAGTTATGCCCGCACATATTCAGGCAAGGACACCAAGCACCTTAAATACCTCGATGAACAGCAGCAGGATGATGGCAGCTTTATAAGCCAGGTACTGCCCGCACATGCCAATACCGTGCTCACCACCGAGCACGAGGCACCTACGCTCGCCTCACTAGAGCTAAACTGGCACAACCGGCATATCACTGCCCGCAGCTCGGCAGAACTACGCGGGTTATTAGAAAGCCGCCTCGTCAGCTACCAGCTAAGTCCCACACATCTCACACGGTTTATAGACCTAGAATATGGCGGCCCAAACCAGTTCTTTTTTGACGTGCTGCTGCGTTTTCCACAGGCAACCTCGGTATTCAGCCAATTTGGTGACGCCACGCACATGACCCTCGAATGGGTCCAGCACCGGGTAACCGCTACCGGCAGCCTGCCATCCACCGCCCAGACAGTCGCACACTTCAACCAGATACTCTTATTATGCAAACTACCGGCCGCCCAGTATACCCTAGAGCGTGAGCGCGGCGAAAAAGCCCTGACTGCCTTCTTGCAAGCCCGCGGCCACAGCTTCAGCCCGACGGGCAAAGCTGAGCACAACTTTCGTAAAGAAGGCGTGTTTGTAGGCAATGTACATATGGGAGGTAAGGTGGACCGTATGGACATCGACCACGAGAACAGGACAATCGTAGTCACTGATTACAAAACCGGCCGCAGCTATGACCGCTGGTCGGCCAGCGAGACGAAACTGCATAAATACCGAATGCAGCTATATTGTTACAAACTATTGATCGAAGGCTCACACACCTACAAAGGATATACCGTCACTACCGGCTGCCTGGAGTTTATTGAGCCGGATAAAGATGGGCACATACACCACCTGGAGCTAGCCTTTAAGGACGACGAACTGGATCGTATCCGCCAGCTGTTAAATGTCATGTGGCAGCGGGTCCACGCCCTGGATTTCCCAGATGTCAGTGGCTACGAGCAAACACTCGGCGGCATCAAAGCATTCGAAGCAGACCTATTAGCACATGCTGACGGCTCCTCTGCAATAGATCAAAATGCCAAAAATGAGCAATTGCTCATCAGTAAAAACCCGGTTACCGAAGTTATCCAACCGCGTTTATTTTAAAAAGTACTTGCAAAAGTGAGTACCTCTTACGTTATAATAGATTACTGTTGAAAGCATAAGTGGAAAAGTGAGTAAATACTCACAAATTTCGGAAATGGTGTTCTGGTCACGGTGAGCGTGTCTGAACGGTCTTGACGGCAATGGGTGGTGGATACTTGGACCTTATGCGGCAACACATAGCTGCAGCGTGCGTATGGCGCCCTCTCCGGAGAATGCCATGCGGTTTTTGCGTGTACGCGCCAATGTACAATAAGTAAAAATTACAACTACTACTTCTATACAGCCGGCATTGACTTGCGAGGGAACTATGGTTATGCTTCCCAACGAACAAGGAGGTGCACCCTGTTAAGAAGAGGAGGGTTTATTAGTTTATGTCTCGACTCCCCAAAGTCGGCAGTGATGATGGTGTTTGGGGCCAGTTGCTCAATGATTATTTGAGCATTGAGCATAATGCAGATGGCACACTCAAACTCCGCACCGATAATAATTTTTATAACAAGCCGTCAGGTGGCATCCCAAAGACCGACCTGGACGCCGACGTCCAGGCGACGCTCGGCGTTGCCACGGCGGCAATCGCCGACGCTACCACCACAGCCCGCGGGCGTGTACAGCTCAGCGGCGACCTGGCCGGTAGCGCTACCAGCCCACTAGTCAAAAGCCGCACCGTCACCAAGACGGTCGGCCCTGCCGGCGCGGCTACGGATTACGTATGCGACGGGACGGGCGACCACATAGAACTACAGCAAGCGCTGGATGCAGTTGCAGCGCTCAATGGCGGCACCGTCATGGTAAAAAGCGGCAATTACTCGATTGGCGCAAAGCTGCGTGTCGGCACGAATGTCCACCTCATAGGCGAGGACGACCAAAACGTTATCTTCACCCTCGTTGATAATGTCAACGATACCGTCATCGAGAACACGGACCTCGCGAACGGCAACGCCAACATCTGGGTCCAGAACATCACCATAAACGCAAACGGCGTCAACCAGACCATTCCAGGCTACGGCATACACTTGCGGGAGTGCTCTAACGCACTGATAGAACGCGTACATATCAGCAATACGCGCGGTCACGGGATGCTACTGGATGGAGAATCGGACAGCGACCTCAACTCGCAGCACATCACTATCCGCCATTGTTCGATCAGCAATACGGTACTTTCTACTGCAAACGGTATGTTCATTTACCGGTCATCATACATCACCGTTTCACAGTGCGCTATCAGTAATAACGGCCAGTACGGCTTCTACATCCAGACCAGCGACCACATCATAGTGGACGACACCACAGCAAGCAATAACAAGGAAGGTATCGTGTTATGGACCACCCAAAACAGCACGCTCCAAAACTGTACTGCCCAGTCGAATAGTGCAACCGGCATACGCCTGGACGGCGGTAGCCACCGCAATACCACCACAAACTGCCGGGCCATCAGCAATGGCGCATATGGCATCATGGGCGGCGTAAGCGTTGGCCCGCAAAACGAATACAATTCCTACATCAATAACCTTGTAGAAGGCAATGGTGACGACGCCCTGGTAATCGACCACAGCAACTATGCGATTGTTATGGGCAATATCGTACGCCGCAACGGCAGCCACGCCGGCGACCAAGGCCTGCCCATCGACACATCAGTACATTGTGTAATTAGCGGCAATAAAGTCGAAGAAAACCGTGCCGACGGCATCGAAGTTAAAAATGCCTCCCACTACTGTACGATTACCGGTAATGTCGTCAAGAACAACAGCAACCCGGCAGTAGGCGGCATTGGCGATGGCCGGGGCATCACAATACGTGATGGCATTATGGGCTGTACCGTTACCGGCAACACCGTCTTCGATGACCAGGCCACTACTAGCCAGCGCTATGGCATCGAAATAACCGGCACCGGCCCAGACTACAACACCGTAGTAGGCAATACCGTGTTTGGCAACACGCTGGGCCAGATCCGACTGGCCAGCACCATCGGCACTCACAACGCCGTGTATGGCAACGCCGGCGGAGAGCAAGGCCGCGTAAACGACCAGCCTCTCACTATCAATAACTCCAGTACCAGCAACGCCATCGAAATTGTTCAGACAGGCAACGTCGGTGCATCCGAAACCACCAAGGGTGCACTACACATCACCAACACCGGCAACGCCGGGGTCGGCTTCGGTATGTATACTAACTACGCCGGTGGTGCGGTAGCCGCCCTGATGGAAGCACGCAATAATAACCTAGCCTGGGACTACGATGTGGCAATCGCGGACTTCTCTAACTACACTACCCAGAATGCTATGCGCATAACCCAGTTCTCACCGGTCGGCGTATCCCGTGCTGCCATGGTTATCGAATCAGACGTCGATAACTCCACAGCTAACGCCTACGGCCTGCTCGCCCTGCGTCAAAACAACGCCGCTTCCGCTAACCGTGCATTATGGATCGACCACGCCGGTACCGGCGAAGCTATGCAAATCCGTGCTGCGCAGGGCAAGGGCATGTTCCTGGACAATAACGGCAACGGTATTTCCATAGACATAGACCATGATGGTAATTCCTCATCAGCCATTACCGGCCTGCGTATATTTGCCGACAACGCCGGTACAGGCGCAGCCTATGCGGCAATATTCGGCAGCGGCCGCGTGGGCATTGGCACTGTAACACCAACTGTTGAGCTGGAGGTTAACGGAACCGTTAAGGCTAACCTGTTCCAAGGCAGCATCAGCAGTGCTGCGGGGTTAAAATCAGCCACAACAACAGTGGCCGTTGACAGCGCTACAGCACCTACGGCTGGCCAGGTACTGACCGCTACCTCCACTACTGCAGCCCAGTGGCAAACTCCTGCCGCACTTTCCACACTCCAAAACTGGTGCGCCACTGACCAAGGCCTGTTAGGCTGGTCGTATGATGTCGCCTTGGCCACGCTCACGCAGATTATGCCATCTGCCGGAGTACTGCATCTAGCCCGGCTCAACGTCTATGCCGGCACGCTCACTAATGTCCACCTCGATGTAGCCACTATCGGCGCAGGCCTCACCAGCGCAGGGGTAGCTGTCTATCAAAACGGTACGCTATTAGGCCAGTCGGCCGATATTAGCAGCTCCTTACTAACCACCAACGGCAAGACCATCCCCTTATCTGCACCTGTAACGGTAAGTGCAGGCTACATATATGTCGCCATCTGGGCAAACGGTACGACACTGCCCACATTGACTCGCGCAGTGCAACGGTCCAATGCCAACGTCGGTCTCAACAGTACCAACTACCGCTTCGCGAGCAGTGGCAGTGGCATCACCACAACCGCACCTGGAACACTCGGCACGCTAGCAGCTTCCAGCACTTCATGGTGGTTCGGTGTCAGCTAAAACATGATACTTATGCAGCTTAACTATCTAACGCACGCACAATATAAAACATCTGCGGCTTTCAAAAATAAAGTGCCTAGTATAGCACTTGCAACTTTATGCTTACAGAAAAATAGGGTTCTAAACACGGCACTTGCGGGTCAGAAAGCGTGCTTAAATAGCACACTTTCTGCTTCCGAGGTGCCTTAGTTTGGAACCCTATTTTTCTTGCCAACGTGCAGTAGTGCTCCATATATTCGCATAGCGTCGCTAGCTAAAATGAACCTAGATACTGGAGCACCTCGGAAGCGCGAAATATGCTATTCAAGCATGTTTCGTGACCCGTACGTGCTCCAGTATCTAGGTTCGTTTTAGCGCATCACACAGCGGTAAATGCTGGACTTATACATACGCTACTTAGAGAAAAGCAGGGGACTAAAAAAGCCCGGGGTGCGCCGGGCTTTTCCATAGCTAGTTGCGGCCTAACTTAACCGTTGTAGCCGGTGTTGCCGTGTAGGCGGAAGTAGCGTATACACTGGCCACGGTTGTTGAAACCAAGCGCCCAGTAGTGTTCGCGACAGTCTTCACGGCTTGTCGGCTGCGGAGTGCTTACGTAACGCAAACACTGGCCCTGACTGTCGAAGCCAAGCTTTTCCCAGTTGGGCGTTTCGTGTGCTACGCGTACGAAGCCACCAGTCCAGTAGCTAAAGTGGCGGTGTTCGTGACGTTGCCATTTCCACTCCCAGCGATAGGTAGTAGTACTGCCGTAACACTGTGACGTAGACGATGGCTTGGCTACGTCGAAGTAGTCAGGAGCAGCGCTTACTGCAGAACTTGCAGTAATGATTGCAACCGTCAATATTGCCGCAAAGCCCAAAACTAATTTGTTTGAGCCCACTTTAACAAAAATGGATTGTAAATTTGCCATACTTTTGCACCTTATTTTACATTAGTTAATAAACAAGTTAATTCATATTATACTAATAAATAGCATAATAATCAAATGTATTTCTTCCCACTGGTCGCTTGTTCAATTACGAGAGAAATAGTGCCTATCATCAGTAATAGTAACGCATATACTGATAACGTCGCAATGAGTTCATCATCACTCCGCAAACTAAGCACTGGCATACATCCTATCACAATCAGCAGCATTTTAAAGCTAATTTCGCTACTGATTTTTAACAAAATTGCTGCTACCCCATAAGCCGCAATTAGATATGTGCCAATTTCGGCATAACGGAAAAATAGTCCGACTATTACGACCGCAACTACCACCAGACCCGCGGCCATAACTTTCAGCCAGGCGCGTATAGTACGAGGCAGGCGCGGCATGCCTATAAACTGCTTTATTGCTTTCATCATCGTCCTTCCACCTTGTATAACGTTAGGCTATCGCCAGTAAAAACAGCTTGCATACCGGGCTGGCTGGCGATATACCCATACTGCGCGTAATCGGCGTCATGCGCCAGCATAACATACCCGATGCCCCGCCGGTGCAGCTGTGTGGCAAAATCTGTGCGCGCACCGGCGGCGTCCAGCATCCGGGAAATGTCGCGCGTCCTGGCAGTATCGCCGTAGCCATTCGCACCTTGGAATTCCGGGTCTGTGCTGGCGATAACTGACCTACCAAAAAAGCGCGGCGCTGGGTTGGCAGAAACCACGCCCGTAAACCCAAAACGCATATATAAGTGCCATGGCAGGAATAACGTCTGTTGGCTAGTATCGCTACTGAGTATCTGCCGCACTACATACCAATCTGCTGGATAGGCACGGGCATGCAGATGGCCATTGCCACCCCAGGGCAGCAGCGGGGCAGTCGCGATGGGCAGCACCAATAAAGCAGACATAATGACCGGCGCATACTGCCGCAGCCCTGTGCGGCGTTGGATATACTGCAATATACCCACGGCACCCACGTAAGCTAACCATACATAGGCCAACGCGATTAGGGCAACGAATTTTTGCGGTTCCCGGTATCCGGCGAAGCCGGGGATGTAGGCGGCCAGCCATGCATTAAGTACGGTGCCTGCCGCCAGTAGGCCTGCAACGGCAGCTACGACTATTGCACTAACGGTAATAACACGGAGCTGCTTTATACGAAGCCCATACAGTATGCCTGAACCAACTAGCAGCCACATAAGCATAATCGGTACAAACCACCAGCTAAACACGTCATAGGGCACCATATAGAGCTGCTGCGCATCACCCCAAAAACCCTGCAGGCCGGCAATATTGCCTGCCAGTCCCAAACCTTCATGGCTCGTGGCGAAGGCGGTACGGTCGGCGACAGAGAACGCCCCAATCAGCGACGCCTGCGTACCGCCGTGCAGCAAGGCGATAAGCCAGTAGCTGCTAAGCAGCAAAAAGCCACCGATAGCTGCACTGCTGTAGCAAGCCAGCCGCTTCAATGCCACAGGTGTATGCCGCCGGCCATATGCGGCCACGCCAGTAATGCACAACAATAACAGGATGGCCATACCGGTAGTATGTATAGAAAGCACTGCAATACACGACAGTAATAGGGCCGTCATAGTGGCGGTGAGCCAGCCAGGATTACGCACCAGCCGTACACAGGTGCGTACAAAAAACGGCAGCAGCGCATAGCCTGCCAGCACCAGATATTGCCCCGCCATAAGACGCGAGTATACAAATGGGTTGAATACATATAATAAGCCGCCAGTGTACAGTGCATACTGCTGCGCAGCGCCCATATCCCGCGGCACTAATGCCAGCAACATACGGTGGGCGCCAATGCCAGCCCCCGCAAATATCGCCAACAACAACACTTTCTGCAAAAGCATGGCGGGCACTGCCAGGCTGGCGTAATGCATCAGCAACTGGAATAGGTAGGCCGATGTAACAGATACAGGAGGAGGCATGACCGGCGTAAATACCATGTCGAGCGCAAATATATATCCTGGCAATAATAACGGCCCCATGATAGCCAGTGCAGCCACCACATAGGGTATGTAGGGCAGACAGGTACGGCATACCCGCCGCATAGCGGAGGTTACTTCCATAGCGGACGGCCTCTCCATGCGCGGTCCATACGCCATGCCGCAAGCGCATAGACGGCACAGCCGACGAACGTTACGCCGCTTATCAGCAGGCCGTAGGTAAATATGCGCTGCGGCGTAAACGATACCGTCAAGTCCATGTCATAGCTGCCATTGCCGCGGTCGTCACACCGATCGGGCACCGCCTTACATACAATTGCCGGGTCTACATACCAGGCATTCACGCCACCACTCACTTTAAAATGCGCTAGGCCCGGCACACCGCTCAATGCCCAGTGGCTATCATAGGCCTCATTCATCATCAGATAGAACGGAGTCGTAGCTGCTGATACCTGCACAGTCTTTTTGGTAGGCTGGTTAGTGATATAAGTGGCGCTGGCGGGCGCCTTCATGCCGGCCATAGGCGGCGTGATGACATGGTAGACATCAGTGACGGGCGGGATTTCTACCAACTGGAAATTGTCATAGCGGACACTAACATCCTTTTTGCCATAGGCGTTTGGGGTAGCATAAATGGTAAGCGATACGCTCGTGGCGCCCAATGGCGTTTCCATGTCGCGGGTGTACGTTTGCCATTTGTTATTAGTGTCTACTTGCACATTGGTGTCGATGGTTGTCTTGGCCGGGTCGTTGAATACCAGGCGGTAGCGCACTTGTGCGGTATTATTCGCTTTAAATGAAAAGCCAAAGAAGTACTGTGAAGCGCCTTGTACAGTAATATCAGGCTGGTCGGTACAGGCGATATGGCGTGAAGCGCTCAGTAGCAGGGACTTACTGCCGCTAAAGGCGCCGCTATCGATACTCATCTTAATGGACGGCTTACTATCATAGTTATGACAGTCGCCAACTTCTTTTTGCCAGGTGCCGTCTTCGAAGGATGGGTTGCCTATAGCGTTAGTGTAGGTGCGGTCTGGCTCGGTATATGCAAATATCGCAGGGCCGGCACCGAGGGCTATTTTCTCGGTACTTGATGTAGAAGCAGCCCGGGAGACAACCGAGGCCAGTGGCTCCATGCGCATGTTGTCATAGTACGTCACCGCGCCAGTTGTCTGGTCGACACCTGGATAGCCCTTGATAGTGATAGTCATGCGCGTAGCACCGGCAGGCACTGTAACGCGCTGCCATAAGCTACGCCAGTCCTGGCCGCTAACACGTACTTGCTTGTTGATGGTTGTCTTGGCCGGGTCATTGAAAGTCAACGTATAGCCCACTTGCTGTCCGTGCTCGTTGCGGTAGTCCATACGAAAGGCGTACGCTCCTGGCGCTACCGGTACGTCTGCCTGCTTCATGCAGGCGGTGTGGCGCTGCGCATATAATGCCAGGGAATGCTGGCCGTCAGTAGCGTCACCTTGCGGCACTTCTGCACTAACCAGGGGATTGTTGTCGTAGTCATTACAATCCTGCAATGTGCCCCAGGTACCGTCCTCGAACGAAGCGTTCCTTATGACATTCGTACCGCTGCCGCGATATATATTGAGGGCTTCGGCGGTTACACCCAAACGGTGTTCGCCAGCTTCCAGTGATAGTGGCGCGAGGGTATTGCCCACGGACACATAATACGAACCAGCAGCGGGCAATGTAGCCGCGCCGATGCGCTGGCGGCTGTCGCCACCGTCCACGATCACGCCATTAGATAGCAGTTTACCACCCGCCTCCTGGTAAAGCGACAAAGTACTACCGGCCAGGCTGTACGAATAGTTGTGCGCACGCTGTCCCACCTGAAGGTAACTACCCGCCACTAACTCACTTTTCTCGGAAAGTGTACTGCCGGCCTGTTGTTTCTGCTGGTTATAATTATCGGCATCGAATAGCGTGTCCACGCTGCCCAGGCCGACTTCTGCCTGGTGCTGCGGTGTCATGGCGTCAGTACTGAAATCACCTTTTAATGAAGTAATAATGTTAGCCTGGTCATTAGGCGTCTTGCTGTCCTTGGCCAAATATATTGACGTCGAAGCGTTAATATATGGACGGTACTGCTTGTTTTCATATACTGCCAGGTCTTGCGTACCGATATTAATGCGCCGCAGGAAGCTTACGTTGTCGAGCTGTTCAATGTAATATTGCCGGTCATTACCGTACGAAGGAAAAAAGTCTTCATTGCCGGAGACGTCACGGATGGGCACTACTACATACTTTACTGATGCGTTGCTAAATAAATTTTCCGAAAACGGCTGTTGTAACAGGCCGGCATTTTTGCTGGCTATCTCGTATCCGTCGCCGCCCTTTTGGGCTACGAATGGCGCCCAGTTTTGTTCGACGATATCAATTGCCCGCACACGAGGGTGCTGGTTGTCGTAGTAGCCCCACCATGACTCACGCGGCAGCCAATACACCCGGAAAAAGTCTGGCTGCTTTTCGACGAACTGCTTGAACACTTTATAGTCAGCAGGCATTTCGTTGTTACGGAACGTACCGGACAATGTGCCGTTGGCAGCTGGCCAAAGGTTGACGGCTGATACACTCAGCAGGGCCACGATACTGAGTGTATACAGTACTGGCCGCATACGTTTGTGCCTGTACCATACGCTATGTTTCATGCCTTTCAGCGCATAGCCGATCAGGCCGAAGTAACCAAAGGCCACTAACAGGTAAAACTTCGAGGCCTCCCGGAACAGTACAAACCCAGGGAAGTTGTTATATAGCCAGCCGTACAGGCCGCTAAATGGCTCAGCTGATTGCTTCGTCAGCAAAATACCGATCAATGACAGCAACAAAAATACGATTGCCCGGGACATATATTTTTTAGCAAATAGCACTGCCGAAAACGCCACTGCCGGCACTGCCCACATATACGGCAGCACGGGCTGCGCGCTAAAGGCGCGGTTTACTTCAGCGCCCGTCCAGTTCCATTTCATCACGGCAAATGACTGCGCCAGGCTGAACAGCGAATCACCAAACAGCCCTCGTCCGGCCACTTCGCCAATGGTGCCACCGGCAGCAAGCTTAGTAGGGATCAGCCAGAACAGGTTGATTGCCACTACTAAAATACCGAAGACTGCCACTGACTTCAGGTAGGGCAGCAGCCGCCGTTCCTGTGACCATACATACCCCACGGCATACAGCCCGAGGATAATCGTAACAATGTACATGATGCGCACTTCATAAAAAATACCCACACTATACAGCAACGCCAGCGTCACCCATTGGCGTATTTGGTTTTGGTAGAGGGCCTTGTCTAATACATACACCATTAATGGCGTCAACAAATAAATGATATTGATAGGTAAGTGCCCAGCCTGGATCGACAAATAATACGGTGTGGTGCCATAAAAAATAGCAGCCACAAAAGCAATAAAACGGTCTTTAAATAGCCGCACGCCCAGTATGTACGCCGTAATAAAGCCGCCGATCGCCGCTGGGATAAATAATGTCAGTTTAGTGGCTATATCGTAGGAAAGACCCAGGTTAGTGACGGCCGACCAGGCCAGCCCGCGGAACGGGAAGCCAGACATCAGGATATTGACCGAACCTAACCCCTCAAACGGTACCCATGTCTGCCAACTACTAAACATCTGGCGGACGCTTTCGGTGGGGCGGTATTGCCAGTCGCCAAAGGTTAAAATACTGTGCGGATTAAACCACTGCCAGTGTGTAGCGACGGCAATGATGACCAGTAAACTGACGTACACAATATGCTGCACGCGTGCGTGCTGCTGGAACTCCTCTTGTATACGTTTGAATACCCTCATTATCCCGCCCGTACCCCACTATTACCGCAGTGTACGCAGTATGCGTATTAATGACATTGGCAATGGCAGGAGGGCTACCAGGGTAGATAAGATAAGGAGGTACGGCATTTGCCAGAATACAACAGCCACTGTTACGGCCAAGCCAGTGAAGCCGCCGTCCCACTTTAGCAGGCGACGGATGGCGGGCGGCAGGAAGCCAGTGGTAGCGCGCAGGTTGTCGAGGTTCTTGGCGCCGTCGTCGGCATATTTGTCCAAATATGCACCGATGTACCACACCGATACCAGCACTCCGAACAGCCACAGGCTGATAGCATTGCCGGTGTGGGCGTAATACCCGTAGGCCAACGCACCGAATGTAGCGGCGTCGACGACGCGGTCCAGGAACGGGTCCAGAAAACCGCCCAATGCCGACCGCTTGTTGGCGAGCGAGGCCAGCTGGCCGTCAGAACAATCAAGGATTTTACCCAGATGGAAGGGGATTAGGGCCAGCAGGGCATAGTTGTATTCACCAATCACAAACAGCACGGCACTTGCCATGCTACATACAAATGAGAGCATAGTTACCTGGTTAGGTGTAGCCTTCAGCTTGGCAAACAATACGGTAAACAGCAAAGCTAGTGGACGGTATACCAATATATTAAGGTAGCCTTCGTGGCTGCACGACTTCCAGTACACTTCACGTAAGCGGGCTGTTGAATATTTCATTACTTCGTACCTTTCTGGGAGGCAAGCTTGCGCCTGGCACTTACATAGCCTAGCGCATTCGCGCCAAACTCACTGGTTTTCATAAACAACATGCCGATGCCGTACGCGGGGTTGCGCAGCAATTTGCCGGGTTTAGACAAGAAGAGCTTGTAATAGCTGAATACGCTAGCCGCCGGAGCGCCGGCGTTCTTAGAGCCTTGGTGCTCAAAATATTGTACAAAACCGACGGTGTAATAAAAGCGCTTCTTCAAGGCTTTGTAAAGGTTCAAATGGCCTTCATTATGGCGGATATATTCCTTGCTGCGGATAATGTGCGAGACTTTGCGTACGCGCTGCGACAAATCCCAATCTTCGCCGCCAACCATAGTCTCGTCGTAACCGCCAACCTGCAGGTATACGCCCTTACTAAAGAAGCGGGCAGCTTCGATAAAATCCTGGCCGGTATAGAATGAACGCTCCAGCCGCTTACACTGCGCCCAAAACCCTACACCGAATGACTCTTCCGGGATAATCACCGCCTGCGATGTACCATCCTGCTGGACAGCCTCTAAGCAGGAGGCGATAACACCTTCGGACAATTCCATGTCGGAGTCGACAATGCATACGAAGCCGCCCGTAGATTTAGATACGGCAAAATTGCGCTGCACAGAACGTTCCGGGCCTTTATTGAATACCAGATTAGTGTAGCTGCTGGCGATTGTCTTTGTGTCGTCGGTAGAATTATTATCTACGACGATCAATTCGATAGGCTGGTACGTTTGCCGCGTGATAGAAGACAGGCACGCATCGAGCGTGGCAGTATTGTTGCGGGTAGTCACAATGACTGATACTAACGGTGTTTGTTTCATGCAGTTACAGTTTCTTTCCTTCTATTATACCCAGTAAATCCATATAACTCTGCCCGAAAGTTATTTTCTTGCTCCATTCCCATGCCTTGGCGCGTAATGAAGTATACATTGCCTGGTTGGTACATAGTTCTACTACACCGTCTGCCAGGGCGGCCGGATTAGCGGCAGTGATGATGCCGGTATCATAGGGACGGACGCTGTCGCGCAGGCCGGGCACATCATATACTACCGCAGGCGTGCCCTGGCTGTTAGCTTCTGTGACGATCAGGCCCCAGCCTTCTTCTACGGATGTCACTACTATGGCGTGGCAGCGACGCATAAGGTCGATTTTTTGGGCGTCAGTAGTGCGGCCCACATATTCTATGTCGTCTTTATAGGGGCTGGCGGCAATAGCTGCCATCACTTTCCGCCCGTATGGGCCGTTGGCGCTGCCAGAGATTTTCATCTGCAGTTCAGGAAGGCGTCTCTTGGCAATTTCGAATGCTTTGACCTGGTCCAGGGTACGCTTCATGGCACGCATGCTGCCATGGCTTAAAATAGTGGGCCTGGCGTATTTTCTTACTGCAGACAGGTTGCGCAATGGCTCTACCTGGAGACCTTCAGAGATAATAGCCGTGCGGGTGCCGGGGAAACCGAATTGGGCCAAATCCTGGCGGGTGCTTTGCGACACCGTAATGACCGGCACGCGGCTGAGGCTCAGGATACGCGTAGCGATTGGCACTAGTACGTAATAGCCGGCATAGCCGAACGGTGCCGGTATTTCGTGCAGCCAGTTACGGCGGCCTAGTTGGTGGTACAACACAAAGCGCTGCGCCTTGCGGCCAAAAAATACCGAAAAGTATGGCGCGCCACCGTTAATCTCTTCGATCACGACATCATACTTATTGCGCAGGTTGCGGACGTAGTACCACAGCGCCTGGAAGGGGTGCAGATAGCGGTTGCTGCCAACGCGGATAGTTTTCATACCTGCAAGTGCCGTGGGCTTAGCACCCGCGTAGCCGGTCGTCAGCATCGTTACCTGGTGGCCGTCGGCAATCAGGCGCTTGCATAGTTCGTAGCACACAACTTCAGCGCCGCCATGCTCAGGGTGCTCATTATCTTTCCAAGTAATCCACAGGATATTCATGGCTGGTTAGGCTGCTTGGCTGCTTTTGGTTTTCACGTTGCGCCGCGCGATATATAACGGACGGTTAATAACCTCTGTATGGATATGCGCGATATAGAGCGAGATAAGCCCCAGACAGGCCAGCACCACGCCCACTAGGAATAGCAGCATCATAGCCAGGAAGGCCGTACCGCTGACGCCCCAATGGAAGGGGTCATTCAGTACGAACCGTTCAATAAACATAAACAGGCCGGCAGGGACGCTTAATAGCAGGATCAGCACACCCATGTAACCTGCCAGTTTCAGCGGCACCATACTGTAGCTGGTAAAGCTGTTGATGGCCAGCTCGATGAGGCTTTTGAAGCTGTAGTTTGGCTTGCCGTGCAGGCGGGGTGCCTGCTCAAACGGGACATATGCGCGCTCGAAGCCCATCCAGTCGATCAGTCCCCGGGTAATGCGGTCGCGTTCCGACAAACCATTGAAGGTATCGACTACTTCGCGGTCCAATAGGCGGTAGTCGGTAGCGTGCGGCGTAATCTTAGTATGTGCAATAGCGCGCATAGTGCCATAAAATACTTTGGCACCTGTCTCACGGATACGGCTCATGTTACGGGAAGCAAATACGCCCACTACTACTTCAGCGCCATCCTCCCACAGGGTGATAAACTCACCCATCAGGCTCGGTGGCATCTGCATATCAGAGTCCATAATGATAGCTGCGTCACCTTTAGTGGCATGCAGGCCTGCGGATACGGCAGCCTCCTTACCAAAGTTGCGAGCCAGCTGTACAATGCGTACGCGCTGGTCTTTTTTATGCAACGCAGAAAGTATAGCCACTGACTTGTCATGGCTGCCATCGTCTACAAATATAAATTCAAAGGCATAAGGCAGGGAACCTGCTGCTTTAACGAGAGCTTCATAAAAAGGTCCCAAATTCCGGGCCTCATTATATACAGGGACTACAATCGAAATAAGTTTTTGCACCATATTGTATCGTTTCCACCGACTAGTTAACGTTTACGTAGTTGCGTCCAAGTCCGCCAAGCGGCGAACAGCCCTAACATGCCAACTGTGCTATATAAAAGATTTATAGCAATGTCTTGCACGTTACTGTGATGTAGCCACATCACCAACAAAGGCCCGCTAATACAGATTAATATTATAAACCATATTTGGTATTTACGCAATGCCATGTAATAAGATATAACGACGTTGGCTATTGACAGCAGCAACATCGCTACGCTTAAAACTGGAAGTACGTGGGCATATGGCAGATAGTGCCTTCCCATAAGCGCCGAGACGACCATGGGGGCGGCAATGACACATATTAGCACAGCCGGTGCACCGATTGCGATGGTTAATGCCACAGACTTTATGAGCAATTTTCGGTTTTCCCCAGCCGGGTTAGTAATACGTACAGCGGGCAGCAAAACAAGTGCGATCGGCGATACCAGGAAAAAAATAGTACGGGCCACAGTGGATACGCCCGCGTACTCACCAGCCGTCTGCGGGTCAAAGTAATGCTTTGCCACAAATACGTCCATACTGGATAGTAGCGTAATCAGCGTCGTGCCCATCAGCACCAGCAAGGCATATTTCAGCTCGGGGGCGATCAGGCTTAATGACGGCACCGAAAAATAGCGGGCGCCCTCAGGCCGGCGGAAGCCCAGCTTGCGCGCCTCATAGGCAGCATAGGCAAATGCGCCAATCTGCGCCGCCAGCAACCCGCCGATAGCTCCAGCCGCGCTGAACCCGGCCAACACCAGCCCCGCAGAGGCCAGGATACGCCCAAAGCCGCTCACCAGGTTCACGGCCGACGTCAGGCCAAACTTCTGGTGGGCGCGCAGATAGGCGCTCCGGAAAGCCAAAGGTACACTGGCTACAAATACGACCAGCAGGATAATAAACGGCCATACTGAGGCGAACTGGAAAAAGCGCGTCAGCGGGCCGCTTAAGATAACACCCAGCACTAGCAATACAATGGACACCATGCTGGCAAAACGCTCCAGCTCAAATATAACCTTGCGCTTGTGGTCTTCGTCAGTGTAATTCGTAACGACGTTTACGGTAACCTGGGTAAGTACTGTCAGGAAGATAGTGAGCTGTAAAAACAGGGACACGATAGCCTGGACTTCACCGTAAGCGTCGGGGCGTATCAACCGGGCGAGCACAGGATAATACAGATAATTAGCAAAGCCCACCAGGAGTGAACCAAACAGGAACACGGCGTTCTGCCGTAAAAATGCGCTCCCGGTAATGGAGCGCGCGATGCGTTTTACGTGTTGCACCCCATTACCGTATCAAACAATATCACTTTACACAAGTGTTATAATATGTTTTCGCTAGCGTCAGCCCTGTTACTTCCGGGAACGTTTTTTTGCACGTCCGGCGCGTGGACGGACGGCCTTTACAGTCCCGGTATGCACAACCGTTGCGGCTTCTTCAGCGATCTCTAACTCTGCATCGCCGGTGTCTTCATCAGAGGCTTCTAAGGCCTCTTCTTCGGCTTCAAGGGCGTTTGCCGGAGCAAATAGCAAGGCGTACAGATTAAAACCGATTACTGCACCCAGCACTGGACCCAATACGTACGTACCCCAGCCCCACGACTGCATTCCTAATGCCAGGGCAGGGTTTACGAAGCCGGTGTTAGCAAATGACGCAACCATGATACCGATAGCCAGGGAACCACCGATAGTGAATGCCGTGCGGGCAGTATTGTAGCGGTTGTAGACAGCCGACGCCCAGCCCATAGAAAACACCAGCGCGCCAACGGCTTCGGATACCAATATACGGCTGTCGAAGTGCGTGTTCGGCTTGATGTTCTGGTTCATCAAGTAGGTATATAACGCGTAGGCCACCATAGCACCTAACAGCTGTGCGGCAATGTAGACGATTGCCAAAAACAACGGAATGCGCCGTACGCTCAGCATGCCCAACGTTACTGCCGGGTTAAAATGACCGCCGGATACCCGGCTAAACACCATATATATAGATGCGATTGCCAGGCCGGCCACTAAGGCCACAAATATCGAGTTGCCAAAATTAGCCATCACCGACATCGCCGTCAATACAAATATTCCCGTGCCTAAAAACTCCGCCATTACCATAGCGATTTTGGTGCGGTCGCGCAGCATATACCCTCCGTTCGTTTATTACCTTTAGCGTAAAACAATCTGGCGGGTTTGTAAACTAGGCCTCTGTTCCGGCAGCTTCGGTGACAATAAATGTAGGCAGGCCATGGGCCAGTGTGCCGTGGCCGCAGCTGGCGAAGTCCTCTAAAGCCATGTAGGCTATGCGGTAGTCTTCATCGGTGCCACGGCCGAACAGCCGGGCGATATGCTCGATACGGCTGTCGCTGACGCCAAACACTTCACGGCCGCCGGTCAGTTCAGCGACTTTAGCCTCATTGATTGCTTTGCCGGGGATGCGGATACGTACAATCGCTTCTTCGACATGCCCGTGCACGCCACGGCCGTCGTCTTTCAGCTCGGCGATCGCCTGCTTGCCGCTGACACTTTCAACAGCTTCCAGGAACACGTCGGCGGTCAAACCGTCATATAGGCCACGCTGCAGGCGGTCCTGGTTAGCCCGTACCATTTCTGTATGCAGGGCGGCGTCGTATATACTGGCAGGCAAAAGGGCTTGCAGGCGGGACTCGTAACGGGCGTCTTTACTGAAGGTGATGGCATTTTCGGTAATAGCCGCAAAGCCCGCCGCAGCGCCGCAGCCAACGTGCGAGCTGGGCATGATGCCATTGGATTGTAAGAACTGTGCAACTTCACGCACACGTTCGGCAACGGGCGCTTCCGGGTCCTGGTAAAAACGTACACCTAACGCTTCTGCAACATAAAAAGCACTGACCGTGTCAGCACCTACCATTTGTTCACGGACAGGCACAGTATTGCCGTCCAGCAAACGTACCGGCACACGGCCATCGGTACAGGCAGAGAATAGTGCCTGGCTGTCGGATACGTCTTCAATGCAGCCCAATACGGTCTCTAGAAGGTCATCCGTAGTGCTATAGGCTGCCTGGGGCTTAATGGCGCCAACACCCCAGTCCAATGTATCGTTGATCTTGGTGGCGGCCACGCCGTCTTTAACAATAGAATGAGCATCCGCTGTAGTTTGCATACAAAAATCCTGGTTACGTATTTATAAGTGGTTGATATAGTGGCACTTCCACATAGTGCTCGCTTATAGATTATTATACTCCTGACATGCAAGAGGGCGGGTGGCGGCCAGTAAGATTAACCCTGTATGGTGCCGCTAGCGGCCACGCCTACCGCACCCAGGTAGCCGTCCAAGAGGATGCAGCCCCGGTCTTGGTAGGAGCTGGCACGTTCGACCGCTTTCTGGGCGCGGTCCAGCAGGCCGAGTATTGATGCCGCCTGAGGCTCCTGACCCATAAGGGTAGCGATAGTACCTTGTAAGGATTCTAAGGATACGTAGGCTGGCAGTTGCGCTGCCATACTGCTTTCTACCTTACCGATGGCTGTCCGCACACTGGCAGCTGCCTGCTCAATAGCGCTGTTATCCGCACCAGCACCGGCAGATTGGCCTTGCGCGGGTGAAACGCCACCTGTCGTTATCGTCTCGCGTGTTTGGGGAGGCCGCATATTAGCCGCGTCCGCGTCTGATGACTGGTATTGTGGCAGCCGTATACGGTAGTCGTCCGCCGGCTCGTTCCAGGCAAACGGACGCTGGCTATAATCTTGCGCACCATATGCCTTTATGTGGTCTACTACGGCGTCCAAGCCGGTAGCTTGCGCTAACTTCAAGGCGTCTTCATATGACATGTCGCTGTCGGTGACAGTAAGGCGTACAAAATTAGCCGGGGAGAATTTCTCAGCGATAAGGCCAATACCGGTCATGTCACCTGTGTACTGGCCTTTCAGTATAAGATCCCCTAATTCCTTAGGGTCCATGCCCTGTTTCTCTGCAGCCTTTTGTATAGTGCCATCAAGCAGAAGGTCTTGTGGGCCGTACGAGTAATTCAAGTCTTTTTCACCGCGTATGCGTGTCTGGCGGTCGGCACCTAAATCGGTAACAGACTCACGGAAGCCACCTTTCGTGCTGTCATCGCCACCATACACATGGTACGTGTTGAACTGTATCTGGGGAGTAGTATGGCCGTCGGGCACCCATAGCCGGGGCTCGGTAGGCATCTGTGCCACCATATGATCATCCTCGTGGGAAAACACACTACGGAACCACCCCATTTCTGAACCTCCTTTCGGACGCAGATATAGTACACCCATGCCCGTGATGTAGATGGCGCCGCCCGTAGGGTTCAGGTCGGGGTAAACCCGATGCACCGCGGCGACGAATGCATCTTTGTCCTCAAAAAACTTATATGCTTTCAATGTCTCTTCGCCAGGCTGCGGCAAGCGGCTGCGAAGGTCCACTTTAAGCTCATCGCCAACAATGCCTATAGCGGTATGTACATTGTTTATTTCAGCAAGCTCGCCCGTTGTTGGTTGCACTTCACCCTCAAATGACCAGCCGCCGGACATTATTTCAGCTAAGCGGGCAGCCGCCGCCGGATTGTCTTTTTCAGGGCCAATAAAAGGGTATTGCTCGGGTGTGTAAGGCATAGGGATGGCATCCTGTCACAGGCATTACGGTAGTGTTAACGACAATTGTACCACAGCCAGCAATAGCATGCCGTGCGTGACAAACGTCACAATGCGCGAGCGATAAAACGCACGGCAAGCCTCAAGGTAGGGTTGATACAGTATAGCTATGATAGATAACAGTATGCCGCTTCCAGACCCAACCCTCCCTGCGGCAGCGCTGTGGTTAAAAAGCATGGACCGCGAATTCCTACACCGGCACGGCTGGGCACAAGCCAACCAGCAGTTCCACGGGCTTGCCCTTGCGGTGCGGCCATTCATCAGCCACCATTATGACGACCCGAAAGAGCAAGAGGCCGTATTTGACGGGTTCGCCTTAGCGCTTATTGCCATGGGCCATTTCAATGATGTCAGCCAACTTGCCGCGCTTTTCGAAGCGGGCAGTGAGGCCACCCCTGCCGCACCCGAAAAAATACTCCCGCCGCCAGTCGGCTAATCCGCCGCAATGTTAGTATAGATAAGGCCAAACGGCACAACGAACACGGCACTTGCGGGTCAAAAAGTATGCTTGAATAGCATACTTTTTGCTTCCGAGGTGCCTTAGCTCGTTGTACCGTTTGGCCTACCGACGCCAGATAATACTAACGTGTGCGATAGTAAAAGACTAGTACATCCAGGCACCTCGGAAGCGCGAAATATGCTATTCAAGCATATTTCGTGACCCGTACGTGCCTGGATGTACTAGTCTTTTACGTACTTGTATAGGTAGGTTAGATATTGAAGGAAGGCTTTTGGCCGATGGTGGCGAACTTGAGACCTTCGTTTACCAGGGTAGCGGCACCGGCTACGTTAGCGGTCATCATTACCTGATAGCGGGCGTGCACTTCGTCGATGTCGTGCGGGTTTATTGACTGGCGGTGCGCTTCGCGCAAGATAGCAGGCTCGTCAACCCAAAACACTTGTTTGCCAAAAGTCCCTACAAACGCATCACGGTGCAAGGTACTGTCTTCGTAGGCAACTACACCTAGCTCCTCTTTGTGCGCACCTGTTGTTACCTCGGTATTCCTTTCAAATGCATCAGGGTCGCTAACACTGCGCACGGCCTCTATAACTCGCGCGCCAGTCCAACGGGCGGGCGATGCGGCACTGCCGGCAGTCTGTACCCAAAACTCATAAGTATCAGCTAGCGCGGCCGCATGCACTTCGTCGCGGAACGGGCCACGCATTAGCTTCGTGACAACCGGCACCAGCAGGCCGGCTTTATTCTCGGCGTATTCATCCTGCAGGATAAGCTCAGCCACTTTCGGGGCGCCGTCACACATGCCACAGCCACAGCCGGGTGCATGGGCACGGTCACTAACATGGATACCTAAGCGGTTTTTATTAGCCCGGGCCCATGGCGTAAAGCGGTCTTCGACTACATCGATAGCCGGATCAACTTCTACGGGGTACCTACGGCGGTAGGTGCGGGTAAGGTCGTTACCCAGGAAACCGCTCACACCGGTGCCGCCAGCCATTTTATTGCGGACGGCTACCGTACGTAGAGATGCGGTGTCCCGGGTCCCATCATAGGGTAGCATCCCGGTAACAGGGCGGCCGTCCATGCAGGTGGCCGGTCGGGTAGAATTTACGGGCACGCGCATTGCCGCAGCTTCACGAAGCGTTTCTACGGCAGCTTGGTCGGAAATTTCCTGACCCAGGGAGCCTTTTGCAAGGGCGCCGAGCGTGCCGATAATTTCGTAGCTGCGCAGCTCGGCCAGCTCAACGTGAGGCATTATATAATACTGTTCGGTCATGCAAAAAACTCCCACTAAAAAAGTAAGCATTGCTTTACACAATGCTTACAGATTATCAATATCACTGGCTATGATATACCCGCTTTGCACGGACGTCAAGAGAATTATCCTTTGTGGTTGTGCCGGCGGCGCAACTCTGCAACCTGCAGGCGAACACCATGGCGCTCTACCAATGCCTGGGCACGGTCTAGTTCCACCTTGTCCTTGGCTTCAGTACGCAAGCGTGTTGCGGCATCGTGAGCCTTCTGGGCTTCGGCGACATTGATTTCGTCGCCGTGGGTTGCCTCGTCCACCAGGACACGGACGCCCTTAGTGCTGATCTCCACTACACCGCCATAGGTGGCGTAGTGTTCCAGCTTGGCGTCGGAGTCACCCTTGGCGCGGCGTACGGTAATGATGCCGGGCACGAGCTGCGATAGCATCGCTTCGTGGCCAGGCAGTACCGTAATCTGGCCAGCGGCAGTCGGCAGGATAACCGAGTAGGTTTCCCCCTGGTATTTCACACCATCCAGCGTTACTAGTTCAAAATTCACTATTTGACCTCGCTGATGTCACCCTTCATGTAGAAGGCGCCTTCTGGCTTGCTGTCGTGCTTGCCGTCAAGGATTTCACGGAAGCCCTTGATAGTGTCTTTCAGGCTTACGTACTTACCAGGGTTGCCGGTAAACTGTTCAGCCACAAAGAATGGCTGGGTCAGGAAGCGCTGGATGCGGCGGGCACGGTTCACAATCTGCTTGTCGTCATCTGAAAGTTCGTCCATACCAAGGATAGCGATGATGTCCTGCAAGTCTTTGTAACGCTGTAGGATACGCTGCACTTCACGGGCAACTTCGTAGTGCTCTTCGCCAACGATCTCCGGGTCGAGGATTGTAGAGCTGGAGTCCAATGGATCGACTGCCGGGTACAGGCCGAGGTCGGTCAGTGCACGGTTCAGGGCGATCGTGGAGTCCAGGTGGGCGAATGTAGTTGCCGGGGCTGGGTCGGTAAAGTCGTCAGCCGGTACGAATACAGCCTGGATAGAGGTAATGGAACCTTCCTTAGTGGAGGTAATACGTTCCTGGAGGCCACCCATTTCCTGCTGCAGGTTTGGCTGGTAGCCCACTGCTGACGGCAGACGGCCGAGCAGGGCAGATACCTCAGAACCGGCCTGGGTAAAGCGGAAGATGTTGTCCACGAAGAACAATACGTCCTTGCCTTGGTCACGGAAGCCTTCGGCAATCGTCAGGCCTGACAGGGCCACACGCAAACGGGCACCCGGAGGTTCGTTCATCTGGCCAAATACCAGGGCGGTGTTCTTCAACACGTCAGAGTCTTCCATTTCGTGGTACAGGTCGTTACCTTCACGGGTACGCTCACCAACGCCAGCGAATACAGAGTAGCCGCTGTGGAATTTGGCGATGTTGTTGATAAATTCCTGGATAAGTACGGTCTTGCCCACGCCAGCACCGCCGAATAGGCCAACCTTGCCACCCTTCAAAACGGGGGCAATAAGGTCAATGACTTTAATACCGGTCTCAAGGATTTCGACAGAGCCGGATTGGTCGTCGAAACTTGGCGCCTGGCGGTGAATAGGCGCAAACCGTTTGAAGTCGTTGCCCTTAGTGATACCGTCGATTGGCTGGCCGATCACGTCAAACATACGGCCGAGGGTAGCATCACCGACTGGCACGCTGATAGGTGCGCCGGTGTCGATAGCGGCGTCACCCCGTTTCAGGCCATCGGTGCTTGCTAATGATACGGTGCGTACTGTTGTCTCTGAAAGGTGCTGGGCAACTTCCAGAAGTAAATCTTTGCCGTTCAGCTTCACCTGAAGGGCGTAGTTAATAGCAGGTAGCTGGCCTTGCGGAAACTCGACGTCCACAACCACACCAACAACCTGCACGACCTTACCGGTCGTGGTGGTTTGTTCTTTGGTTACTGTTGCCATTATTGTTCTCCTTGTTCTTGTTCTGGTTGCGGCTGTTCCGCCTGTGGTAGTTCTGGTATCCGGTAGTTTATCGTTTCCTGTCTGATGGTTACATCTTCCGGCTCGCCTAGACGATCCATAAAGTGCCTCTCAGGATAATCGTAGCCTGTGCCGGTTACGGGAAGTTCTTCTATATATTCATAGCGCGGACGACGTAGTACGCCCATAGGATCAAGTTTGAAAGGGTGCATCAGACCAGTTAATGACTTAAGTGCAGGCACACCTGCAAGGCCAGCAATTGAACGGCGCTGTATGCCGCCTTTTTCAGAGCCTTCCGGGAAGCCATCCGCGTCAACTACGTCGTATGCCGGGAAAGGCACATCACCGGAATAAATGTCAGCCGGACCAGAGGTGTTAATGTCACCGGCAGGTATAACATATTTTGCCGTACCTAATGCATGTGCCCTGCGCAGCTGCTCGTCATCCGCTTTTTCCGGGAGGCCAACCAGCTCAATGCCCAGTTCTGCAGCAGCTTGCTGGGCGGCCGTGATAGGAAAGTCTTCACCTTTTTCTATATGGCTCATTTCATTGCCTCCGCGCCACCGGTAATTTCGGCTAGTTCCTGGGTGATCGCCGCCTGGCGGGCATTGTTGTATTCCAGGGTCAGGTCTTCGATAAGGTCAGATGCGTTGTCGGTAGCGTTTTTCATGGCCAGCATGCGCATTGATTGCTCGGAGGCAATAGCCTCCAGGAAAGCCTGGTAAATCTGCGCTTCCAGCAAGCGCAGGCTGGCGGCCTGCAACAGTGCCGAAGGCGACGGTTCTACATCAGCGTGGGCCAGTTCGTCGTCCAGCTCCGCTTCGTCGAAGCCCGCGGGCAGCAGGCGCTGCACTTGGACTTCCTGACGGATAGAAGAGACAAACTTGGTGTAGATCATGTCTACCTGGTCTACGTCACCGCTAGCATATAGGCCAACGACACTCGACAGGATAGGCCGCAGTTCGTCGGCGGTCGGCTTGTCGGGCATCTTGGTATATACCGCTTCGACGTCGATACCGGCAATGTGCGAAGTAGCTTGTGCAGCCTTGCGGCCAATGGCCACTACGCCGGTTGCAACACCGGCCGTACGGTCGGCTTGGGCCTGGGTAATCAGGGCGCGGATGACGTTAGCGTCATACGCACCGGCCAGGCCGAGGTCGCTGGTAATAGCAATCACCAGGCGTTTTTTAACTGGACGGGCGGTAAACAGCTTGAATTCACCGTCATCGTCAGTCAGCCGCTTCAGGCGGGTCAGTATCTCGCGGGCCAGTTCGGCATATGCGCGGGGCCGCACCACCGCCTCTTGGGCATGGCGCAGCTTGCTGGCGGCTACCAGCTGCATAGCCTTGGTGATCTGCTTGGTATTCTTAACCGAGCCGATACGCCGTTTAATTTGCTGACGGGAAGCCATTGCTGCTAACCCTTAGCCTTCTTGGCTTTAGCAGTACCAGCTGCGGCGTAACTCTTGGCTACTTTTTCAGCAGAAGCCAGGACGGTCTTTTCGATTTCTTCAGTTGGCTTGTCGCCTTTGTTCAGGGTCTTCATGACCGCACCGTGCTTGTCTTCGAGGTAGCTGATCAGTTCAGCCTGGGCGTCCTTAATTTTGGCAGTCGGTACGGTATCAAAGGCGCCCTTGGTAGTAGCCATCAGGCTTACGACTTGTTCGGCAACGCTCAGCGGGCTGTACTGTTTCTGCTTCAGCAGTTCAGTCAGGCGCTGGCCGCGTTCAATAGACTGCTTGGTCTCTGGGTCCAGGTCGCTAGAGAACTGGGCAAAGGATGCCAGTTCGCGGAACTGGGCCAGGCTCAAACGCAGGGAACCGGCAACGCTCTTTACGGCCTTGGTCTGGGCGGAGCCACCCACACGGGAGACTGACAGACCTACGGAGATAGCCGGGCGCACACCCTGGTAGAACAGGCTGGTTTCCAGGAAGATCTGGCCGTCGGTAATAGAGATGACGTTGGTTGGGATGTAGGCAGAGATGTCGCCAGCCTGGGTCTCGATGATCGGCAGGGCGGTCAAAGAACCGGAGCCGAGCTCATCGTTGAGCTTAGCGGCACGTTCCAGCAAACGGGAGTGCAGATAGAACACGTCACCGGGGTAGGCTTCGCGGCCTGGTGGGCGGCGAAGCAGCAATGACATCTGACGGTAGGCCACAGCGTGCTTGCTGAGGTCATCGTGGATGATCAGTGCGTGCTGGCCATTGTCACGGAAGTATTCGCCCATAGCAGTACCGGCGTATGGTGCCAAGTACAGCAGCGGGGCTGGGTCAGACGGGCTGGTAGCGACCACAATGGTCTGGTCCATTACGCCTTCGCGCTTCAGGCGCTCTACTAAGGCGGCAACTTTGGAAAGTTTCTGGCCGATAGCGACGTAGACGTTAATAACGCCGGTCTTTTGCTTGGCCTGGTTGATCATGGTGTCGATAGCGATGGCCGTCTTGCCGGTCTGGCGGTCGCCAATGATCAGCTCACGCTGGCCACGGCCGATTGGGACCATGGCGTCGATAGCCAGAAGGCCGGTCATCATTGGTTCGTGGACGCTCTTGCGGGCCATAACGCCAGGAGCTGGACGTTCGAGGGCGCCGCGTTCTTTGGACTTGATCGGGCCTTTGCCGTCAAGCGGACGGCCCAACGGATCAACTACGCGGCCGATAAGCTCAGGGCCTACCGGTACGTCCAGGACGTGACCAGTCATAGTCACCTTAGCACCGGCAACAACTTGTGCGTCGTTGCCCATAATTACTGCACCGATTTCATCCTCAAGCAGGTTCAGGACAAAAGCGGTTACTTTGCCGCCATCACGGGTCTCGATTTCGACAACCTCGTTAAAGCCGGCAGCACGCAGGCCATAGATCCACGCTACACCGTCACCAACGCGGGTAACGACGCCTGTTTCTTCTAGGCCCTTTGTTATGCGGAGGCCTTGGATGGCTTCCCGCAGCTCGGCTGATAGTTCTTGCACTTGTAGATCACTCATTATGGTATTCTCACTCTCCTCGTAGTACTTCCATTACTTGATGGTTGCTAATTGCTGTAACCGGGTGCGGACGCTTAGGTCTAATTGTGCATCCGGGGTTTGGGCCACCACACCGCCTAACAGGGTAGGGTCAACTTTTTCATCAAAGGCGACCTTCTTGGCGCTAGTGGCCTCCTGCAGGGTGCGTTTCAGGTCTGCACGGGCGGCATCTGATAACGGATGGGCGCTCGTAACAGTGGCGTATAATTGTCCGCTTTGGGCAAAAACTTCGTGGGCAATGTCGTTCACCAGAAGGTCAACGTCGTTTTCCATGTTGCTTTCTACCATATATGCGGCAGCTACCTGCAGCCAGTGGCTGCGGCGTTCCGGCTCAGCAAGCAGCTTAGCAGCGATCGTTCGGGCAATGACGCGCCGGGAGAGCTTGGCCATATACTATGCCTTGCCCTTCAGTGCGTCAGTGATAAGCCCGGCGTCCTTGCGGACGTCCAGTTTTTCACCGATAATGCGTTCAGTAGCGGCAGCCACAAGCTGTACCGTTTCCTGTTTCAACGCTTCACGGGCCTTGCGGACGTCAGCGTCCAGCTGGGCACGGGCATCAGTAACGATCTGTTCTGCGCGTTGCTTGGCTTTGTCTTCGGCGTCGCTGACCATTGCGGTAGCTTCCTGGTGGGAACGGGCGATAATCTCGTCGGCGTCCTTGCGGGCTTGCTCTAACAGTTCAGCGACAGCGGTCTGGGCCTTTTCGGCAGCTTCCTGCGACTCTTTGGCTTCTTTGAGGCCCGCCTCGATTGCATCGCGGCGGCCGTCAACGGCCTTGATAAGTGCCGGGTAGACAAACTTACCGAGGATCGCAACCAGAATAAGGAAGGCGATGGCCTGCTCAACGAGCAGCTTAACATCAATACCCAGCGCCTGGAACAACCCCGCCGACTCTTGCGAGTGCTCGGCTGCGGTAGCGGTTAAGATTAGTAAATCATGCATGCAGCGTATGCTTTCCTATACTTACGGCAAGAACTTAATAATAAGGGCAACGACCAAGCCGATGATAGCCAAGGCGTCAACGAAGGCCATGGCCAAGATCATCAGGGTACGGATCTTGCCGAGTGCTTCAGGGTTACGGCCGGCAGCGTTCATTGCGCCCATACCAACCATGCCCAAGCCGATGCCACAAAGACCGGCACCAATTGCGTAGGTCAGACCAAATGCTAGTGAATCCATTTAATTATTACTCCTTTTAATTACCTATTATTTTACCATTGCTCCGTCAGGTTGGGCTACTTACGCCCTGTCCGGTACGGACTCGGGCTTGTCCCCTTTGGCGGAGTTGTGCCCGTGGGCATCCTCGTCGCCGGGCAGGCCTAACGAAATAAAGGCAATGGTCAACATAAAGAATACATATCCCTGAACTGCGCCCACAAACAGCTCAAGCATGTAGAAAATTGGCAACGCCACAACAGCGGCGTACCCAGTCAGGAAAGCGATAACAACCAACAACACTTCACCACCGAAGACGTTGCCGAAAATACGGAGGGCCAAGGCCGCGGTACGGGTAAACTCAGCCACAAACTCCAGCACACCCTCGAAAGCGTGCAAAGGGTCTTTGAATGGGTTCACAAAGTAACGCCCCAGGTTGCCGAAGAACCCACGGCGCTTCATGGCCCATATCTGTGCCGTAATAATAGAGATCGCAGCCAGGGCGAAGGTGGTGTTAAGGTCGGCAGCCACACCACGCAACAGCGGCACGCCGTCCCAGGTGATAGGCCCGACGATAGGCAGCAGGCCAAGCCAGTTGTTGACAACAAAGAACAGTACCAGCGTAATGGCTAGCGGCACAACCTTGCGGGCGATATGTTTGTCGCCAATTACTTCCACGGCCGTGTCGTAGAGGTTTTCAAACAGCCACAGCACAGTGTGCATAAAGCGGCCGCGGCCGCCATTACGGACTGAACGGGCAGTGAACCACAACATCAAAAATACCAGCAGTCCGCCAACGGACCCCAGGAGCTGGGAATTAGTTATCAGAAGCGGGCCAACATGAAAGATGGTCTCTGGCGCAATACTAATATGTACGCTGCTTTCTGCAAATAGTGTGTTCACGCGCGGTCCTCCCGTTCTAATATGGCCAGTTGTTTCTTAACCAACCAGCCGGAAATTACAAAACCAATTATCACCGCCAGCAGGGTCAGCCATGGGGACGAACCAAACTTGCGGTCTGCGAAAATGCCAAGTGCCGCTGACAGGATAACAGGGATGGCGATACGCCACGCAGTATCCAGCAAGTCCATTCCGATCGTGCCCAAAGTAGAAGGCTTTTTACCATGAGGAGATTGAGTCGTCGGTGCGGCGGCTTGCTTCATTTCTTAATTACTATACCAAACAGGGGTGACAGGGGCAAGCCTGGTTTATATCATTTGTAATATAAGGACGATATATGCGTTACTAGTGCCATGATGGAACAGATTAATGCGCCACAGGGCGTGCCAATAGACGGTGTTGTCCACGGCCTTGGCGGCGTATCGGCGGCGGCATTATCTGAGGCCGCACCCACCGAGGCGCCCACACCCGCCCAGGAAGCCGCGCTCTACCCGGGTACGACCTTATCAAAGAAGGAATACATAGGGCAATACGAACGGTGGGTTGACGGCAGCTCAACAGAATCAGTAGCAACCGACATAGCCCGTATCGCCATGAGTGCCGGCGACCAGGCGATATTAGATGGCATCGACATGTACTATACCACCTTAAATACGGCCGACGTCCTGAGCCATGCCATGTATACTGCGCGCCAGCTTACCCCTGAAGAAATCAGGCTTGTGCAAAAATATGCACACTTATTCATGGAGGTTGTCCAAAAAGACGGACAACGTAGCAACATGGGGCAGCCCAGCGCAAGGGACCTCGTCATACAATGGGGACACTTTATGCCGGCCGTATCCGATTTTACCCACGGCGAAACCTGGCATGTCGACACACACCAGCAGCCTACGGTGCGTTATGTGGCGTCGTTTGGCGCAGCAGGCTCCAGCCAGTTCGCCGGAGGCATATTGGAACCGCACGATGTGACATCTCTAGGTTCTATGCGCAACCCCCATGAGATAGAAGGCGGCGAAGCCTGGCAGATACGACAACCGGAACCGGGCACCGTCACGCGCTTTCCGGCACGCTTTGGCGTACACCGCACACCGAAAAGCCATGGCAACCGCCTCTTCTTATCGGCGTCTATTTACCCGGCTTACCAGCCTGCTTAAATAGGTTGCAAATACTATTATCCTGCAGCATTATTAGCATTAATGATCGAGAAAATTCCCGCTCCTCAGGCCATACCTTTCGATGCAAAAGTCCAGGCCCTGGGCGATATATCCACCGGCACGGGCAGGCCAGCGGATCCCACGGCGGAAATTCATCCGAAGCCAGCCCCAGGTACACCAAAGGAGCGCAACGTCCTCCAGCCAGAAACGTTACTTACGAAAGAGATGTTTAATGAAGGCCAGCACCGCTGGAAAGAAGGCAAAACTATGCGGTCGGAGCCTACACCTTTGGCTGAGATAGCCCTATCTGAAGAAGAATGGCAGATACTCGCCGATGACCCGCGGGAATTCCGTTCTATATACCACGGCTTCCTGATATCTGAAGATGAACGTGATGAGAAATACCGGAAAAGGAACGGGCTTAGCGCCGAACAGGCAGCCATCATACATAAAATATACGAGTCATTTAAAGCAGCGGCGAATGCCGACGGGGAGCGTGACGGCCTGGGAACGGTCAACGAACAGGAATCTCAGATATTCATCGGCAACTTCAACCCCTACGACGACCCTCTGGGCTGGCATGGCGACTGGAGCAACAATCCGGCTGTGCGCTATGTATTGGCGTTTGGCGAATGTATGGGCACAAGGTTTGCGACCGTCGACGTCAAGCGCACCGACCTTTATGACGGTTGCGGCGTCCCGACCGACTTCGCGTATAAGCCAGAGTTCGTGATCAGCCAAGCCGAGCCGGGGATGGCTACGCGGTTCCCGGGCAATTATGGGCTGCATTGCCCGCCGAACAGGGGTGGTTTCCGGCTGTTTATGACGGTAACAATATTACCTAACGGTGGTAGTAGCCTTTAATAGCAAATGTTATACTGCTAGCATGGAAGATAAAATTATTGTATATGGTGCTGAGTGGTGTGCGTTTTGCCATGAAGCAATGCGCTATTTCGACAAGCTAGGCGTAAAGTACACCTACAAAAACGTGGAGCTGGACGTAAACGACGCAAAGGCAGCCGTGGAAAAATCCGGCCAGACCGGTATCCCTGTCCTCGACATAGACGGCACTATTATCGTAGGCTTCGACAAGCCGCGCATCGACGCCGCCCTCAAAGATAAAAAGCTCGTATAGGTATCTATAGCCGTGGCATTCGAGGACTACAAAACTAAAGATTCAGTGGTTATCGTATATACCGGCGACAGCAAAGGTAAGACAAGTGCAGGGTTGGGCCTGTTAGTGCGTGCCCTGGGCAACCGCTGGAACGTGGCCTTTGTGCAGTTTATTAAGCACTGGGGTGTGGGCGAGCACGTATTTATCCGTGATATCATGCCGTTATTTAAAGACCAGCTGCACTTTTATAAGGGCGGGAAAGGTTTTTACAATGCCGGCGACATCAGCGCCGAGTTCGTGACACCCGAACAGCACAAGGCTGCCGCCAAAGAGACATACGACGAAGCGCTGCGCTGCGCCCAGTCGGGCGATTACGACCTGGTGATATGCGACGAACTTAGCAACGCCGTGCACGACGGACTGTTGGACGAGCAGCAACTGGAACAGCTTATTACCAGCCGCGCGCCGCAAACCAGCCTTTGCATTACCGGGCGGAACTTCCCAGAACACCTATTGCCACAAGTGGACATCGCCACTAATATGACGAAAATAAAGCATCATTTTGACGACAAATTCCTGGCAAACAAAGGAATTGACTTTTAGATTGGCACGTTCTTGACGGGTACATACAGTACAATAAATGGCCAAACAAACTCCGCACTCCGCATAACAGCCAAAGAAGCATAGTTGCGGGAGGCATAGTTTCGTCGTACGCTTAAACGCATGGACATACACCCTAGCGAACAAACACTCTATCTGATGGTCGGATACCCCGGTTCTGGAAAAACTACCGTTTCGCAGTTTTTACACGAGCTGACCGGAGCAAATCATCTGTGGGCAGACCACGAACGCAACCAGATGTTCACCACCCCCACCCATGACCACCAGGAAAATATCAAGTTGTACGCCGCGCTCAACACGCGCACACGCAACTTACTGCGCGAAGGTAAAAGCGTTATCTTTGACACAAATTTCAACTTCTATAAAGACCGCCAGAAGCTGCGGGCCATTGCCGCAAAGCAGGGCGTACCAACGGTAGTGATCTGGGTGCGGACACCGATTAACGTAGCCCGCGAACGGGCAACTGTACTGTCCCACGGGCAGAAGACTAGAATATGGGGTAATATGCCGGTAGACCACTTTGAACGTATCGCAAGCGGTCTTGAAGAGCCGTTACCCGAAGAACATGCCATTATTATCAACGGCGGGCACGTCGAAAAAAGCGACGTCATTGCCGCACTTGGCCTGTAATGCCTATCGTACACTAACTTGTTAGTTTGCAGCACAGCAGGCGTGACACCTATACCATAAGCGCGTATACTTGCCGCGTGAGCCAACGAAAACTGAAACAATGGATAACGATTATTAGCGCCGTAATTGCGCTGGTGTTTGCCGTGGGCCAGCAAACGGGCTGGCTGCAGCAGACAGCCCCAGAGGCTAAAAAGCAAGCTGATAAAGCGGTATTGGCCGCCCAACAGAACCAGCCCGGCCTGTATGTCATAGACCACTTTATAGATGGCGACACGATTGCTGTAAAAATGGACGGCAAGACAGAAAACATCCGTATGATCGGCCTGGACACCCCAGAGACGCACAAGCCCAACGCGCCCGTGCAATGTTACGGGCCAGCCGCCGCAGCCTTTACTAAAACCCTTATTGGCAGCAACAAGGTGCGCCTGCAGGCCGACGAAAAAAGCACAAACCGTGATCGCTATAACCGGCTACTCCGCTACGTATATTTGCCCGACGGGCGGTTAGTGGCAGCCGAACTCATCAAAAACGGCTACGGCTTCGCCTATACCGACTTTCCATTTACCCAGTCTGCCGATTTCGTAACATACCAGGACGAAGCTAAGACAGCCAGTAAAGGCCTGTGGGGCAATTGCAAACCATACCAGCTCTCCAGCGGGCGCTGGCAAACCGAAAACCAGTAACCCTCAAAACACGAACTAACGGGAACGCCGCGACAATACCAGGGCCGGTATGTATGTCGCCACCTGGCATCCGGCCGTAACTGCCCGAATAACAGCAGCGCGGTGGGGCATACCGTGCAGCTCGTAATCCTTAGGCCATGTCTGGAGGTACGCCCGGATAGCACGAGGTGTCGTCTTGCCGCGTAACGCCGACACGTCAGCCACTATGCGGCAGTCACGGACAACCACGAGCCGGTGTTTGTGCAGCAAAAACGTAAAGTCGATGTCCTCATCGATGTCCTCGCGCATACTGCACTCGCTGCGCACGGCCTCCCATGCTTCGCTGCGGACAGCCATATTGGAACCCCATAAGACTTCGGTGCCGGCAAGCAATCGCTGGAAATAGTGGTAGAGTACCGCGTGTACAGCACTAGCGATGCGGCTGACAGGCACATCATAAAACAAACATTTACCGGTTACCGCGGCAGCCTGCGGGTTGGCGTCCAGTGAAGCGGCAAGCGCCTGTGTCCAATTAGGGCGAACGCGCGTATCAGCATCGATACGGGCAAATACATCACCGGTGGCCGCACGGAAGCCGGCTTCACGGGCATAGGCTTTGCCTTGGCGCGGCTCACGTACTACGCGCACGAAAGGATATGACGCAGCTATGGCAGCTGTGCGGTCGTTGGAATTATTATCGACGACAATCACTTCGTAGGGCATGGCCGTTTGGGCCGCCAAGGCATCCAGGCAAGCGGCTATATACAGCTCTTCATTATAGGCCGGTATGACCACGCTAATGCGCGGGCGTGCTAAAATCATTACATACAGTGTAACGTATGCGTAGACAAACAATATCATTCTTCCGCCGGCTGTTAAAAAGCCTGGCCTTTATCCCAAAACAACTCGCCCGGTACTGGCGGCGCAGCGTAGTCAGTAAGGTAATAGTAGTATTTTGTACAACACTTATCTTGTTTGTGGGTGGTATGTACGGCATTGCACGCTGGTATATTTCAACGCAGGCAGATAAACCCCTGGTACTGGGCACGTCATTTATACCGGCGTACGCCGAAAGCCTCGGCCTCGACCCCCAAGAAACCATGGACGCCCTGATAAAAGACGTTGGTGTGAAACATTTCCGTTTAGTCAGCTACTGGGACCAATTAGAACCACAGCAGGGTACCTACGATTTCAGCCAACTGGACTGGCAGTTCAAAAAGGCAGAGGATGCCAATGCCAAGGTTACCCTCAGCCTGGGGTTGCGCCAGCCGCGCTGGCCAGAGTGCCACATGCCGGCATGGGCTGCCAGCCGGCAGCAGGCAGAGTGGCAACCACAGCTGGAAAAATTCATCGCCGCTACCGTCGACCGCTATAAAAATTCACCAGCACTGGCCAGCTACCAGCTGGAAAACGAATACTTCCTGAAAGGCTTTGGCACCTGCACAAACTGGGACCGCAGCCGCCTGGAAAGTGAATACGGCGTAGTGAAACGTCACGACCAGCGGCACACTGTCATCATATCGCGCAGCAATAATGCCATCGGCTGGCCGGTGGGCAGCCCCCGTCCTGACGAATTTGGTATTTCTATCTACAAACGGATCTGGAGCCCTATAACACGGAAATATTTCGAATACCCGTTCCCAGCCTGGTACTACGGTTTTGTGGCCGGCTGGCAAAAGATATTCACTGGCAAAGATATGGTTGTCCACGAGCTACAGGCCGAGGCCTGGACCCCGCACGGGCAGACTATGGCCGAAACCTCCCTGGAGGAACAAAACAAATCATTCGATGCCGCCCGGTTTAGGAGCCGTGTAGAATACGGCAAGGCTACGGGCATGCGCGAGATATACCTGTGGAGCGGCGAATACTGGTATTACCGCAAGACGATCCTGCACGACAACACCATGTGGGATGCCGCCAAAGAAACGTTTGATACGCAGCGGTGCATACAATAAGTAACGCGTCTCTAGTAATTATCCGCGTAACAATGTGGCCTATGTGGCCAGTGACGGTATTTCGCGGTATGCGGGCCGGACCACGTTCAGTACCGCCCGTGCCACACGACTAGGGTTATACTGTTCGTCATCATGGACAGCGCCATGCCCGCCGTATGTCATTTCACCGGATACTACTTTTTCGGGTGAAATAGGGGTAGCCCAGGCTACGCCAGACTCAACTGCCGCCGCCAACACGGGGGTTTCTAGCTGGGTGGGGTACATTGCGTCTTCGGCATAGCTCATAACTGTCAGTGACCCGACGTGCGAACGCAACTGCGAATAGTTGACGCGACGGTTGGCCAGGTCGTTTACTTCATGTAATGTGCGCGGGATGTTCGCAAAGAGGTTGGCCAGGCTGGCCTTGCCAGTCACGCCTTTTGTATCGGGGAACTCGTTAGGGCGTTTCGTGTCCATCTCAGAAAGCATCATCGCCACCCACCGCCGCATAAGGCGGGGCACGCGTTCGTCTTCGATTGTACCGGCAGGGGCCAGTAATACGGCATGTGAATCTGCAAAACGCTCCGGCTGGAGGGTAGCCATAGACTCAAATATCAAAGCACCATAGCTGTGCGCCATAATATCGGCACCACCTCCGGCGGTAGCATGGTCCAGTACGGACAGGTAATTGACAGCTTGGCTGTGCACGGCGCTGCGCCTGCCAGCCGCATCACGCAATATCCCATGCCGGTTTTGCCCGGGCAGGATAACGTCTGCACCGCGCACTGCCAGCTCGGCAGCAAACGAGGCCTTGTTGATAATGCCTTCGCCGAATCCAGGTACGTATAGCAACGGCGCGGCACCCTCCGGCACATTATGGCCCCGCACGTATACATAGGGCACCGTCTGGCCAGATTGGCCAGCTATGGGCGCGTGCTGTAAATCATCAGTAATATTGGCTACAATGTCGGCAGGATAGCGGCCTAACAGCTGTGCCTTATAGCCGGCATCAAATGTCTTCATTATTTTAATTATACCATATTTTAAAGAAAAATCATAAAGATGACACTGTGCGGCACTGCATCCGAAACCATGCCATAATAGAATCATGCAGTCTCCAATATTCGGTGTCAGCTTTTCGGTAAAACAATGCCGCAGCTTCGGTATTGACCCGCAAGCCACACTGGACTGGTTGATAGGGACCGGCGGCTTCCGCCGCTTCCGTATGATGAGCTACTGGGACGACCTAGAACCCATACAAGGCACACTGGACTTCAGTGACCTCGACTGGCAGCTCGACCACGTTGCGGCCGCCGGCGGGAAAGTAACCCTATGCCTGGGTGCCCGCCAGCCACGCTGGCCGGAAAACCACTGGCCGGACTGGGCCTGGCAGTCACCGCACGCCATCCGCAGCCTGGCATTGCTGGCATTTATACGGTCGGTAGTAGAACGCTACCGCAACCACCCGGCAATTGTCAGCTACCAGCTGGAAAACGAAGCATTATTAAAAACATTCGGCGAACGCGCCGAAGTAGACCGGCCGCGCCTGCGCGTAGAATACGAACTGATAAAAGAGCTTGACCCGCATAAGCCGATACTGATGAGCACCAGCACATCGTGGGGCATACCGCTGCGCAAACCAATGCCAGACATTGTAGGGTTTTCGTATTACCAAATTATTTTTAATGGCCAGAAGTATACCACCGCGTTCCATACGCCATTATTACACCGGACGCGCAAGCGGCTCATTAAGCTGCTAAAAAACCGCCAGGTACACATACACGAACTACAATTAGAGCCCTGGGGGCCAAAAGCAATCTGGGAAATGTCACCAGAAGAGCAAGACAAGTCTATGGGCCCAGCCCAGATCGCTCGCAATATTTCATTGGGGCGACAGACCGGCCTCTATCCAATAGACCTGTGGGGCGGGGAATGGTGGTATTGGCGCACGCATGTGCTGCAAGATAACAGCACTTGGCATGCAGTACACAAGGCGCTTAGCGCGGAAACCGTCCCGCAAGTAAGCCTACTGGCCGCCGCGTAGGCGCTGTACGGCCTCAGCCGAATCAGCCTCCGTGCTATTGATGTCGTGCACAGCATCATCCGCAATATTTTGCGTATTATGACCTTGGGTAACGACAGCGTCTACTACAAAGCGCAACATACCGAGCAGCTGCTGCTCGCCCTGGTCCAGCGTTTCCAGCGTCTGAACGCCACACTCAATAGCCGTTTCTACGGTTGATAATGCCAAGGTGGCACTCGTAGTTACTGTGTGTGATTCGCCGAGCGCTCCCTTGTAACCAGTACGCGCATCATCAGCCGTGGCCGCAGCTCCGCTTGCTTCTATCTCTTTAGCGGACGACCGCATTGATGAAAACAACTGGGCAATAGCTTCACTTACTGCAACAACCGACGGATGATTCATAGTTACAATGGCAATCTTTTCGGCCTCATTCCGCATAGCATCGGTTTGCTCCTTAGCTTGCCGCAGGCACTCGTCAGCCACATTAATTTCCGCAATCACTCCCTCAACATCTGCCATAGCAATACCGTCTTTCTGTATTAATTATTTAATAATACCACTCGCTTTATACATCAGCAGCTTATTTTTAAATCCGCCAAAATGACACGAAATAACCAGTTTAACAGATGTGATACAATACGGGATATGAAAAAGAAGCAGGCGCAGACCAAGCAGATAGTGAACCGCCGCGCCCGGCACGATTACGAGCTGGGCGATAGTATGGTGGCGGGTATTTCTTTGACTGGCGCCGAAACCAAAGCCCTGCGTATGGGCCACGGCCAGCTGCGCGGTGCATACATCACCGTGAAAAATAATGAACTTTGGCTAATAAATGCCACCATTAACGGTACGCGCGGCGTTGCCATAGAACCCGACACCCAAGCCCGCGACCGCAAGCTGCTGGCCAAGCGCCGCGAAATAGACGCCATGCTGGACGCCAAGCAAAATGGCCGTACTATCGTCCCCCTCGAAATTATGACATCTGGCCGCTATATCAAAGTACGCCTCAGCGTGGGCAAAGGCAAAAAGCAATACGACAAGCGCCAAACCCTCAAAAAGCTCGAAGAATCCCGCCGCATCTCATATGCACTGAAGCCTGGCCGGTAATAGTTAGCAGTTACTACGTCTCTTGATCTTCCTGGTCATGAAAACATATCCATCAGCAGAGTGGGCAAAGCACATCCTGCATTTTTACGCCCAGAGCGGTCAAAGCATTGCATACCACCGGTACATCAGATATAATCATTGCTATTCGCGCGGCTTAATTAGTTACATTTTTACGCCAAACTTGCGACGCACATTCTAAACCATGGTGAGAGCAACCCCTTCCAGGGTATGTCTCATCAATATTCCGGGGTAGCTCAGTGGTAGAGCGGGTGGCTGTACGATACCAAGATATGATATATTCCATGCGAATATGTCTGATCGTCGAATATATGCCAGCAGCAATGCAGGCATAGTGCAGCCTGTCTAGGAAACTAGATAGTGATAAACAAGGTGAATTGTCGGGAAGCCTAAACTATAAAAAGCATGGTAATCCGCAGCCAAGCCTGAAGCAATTCAGGAAGGTTCAGAGACTATTCCTCACGGAAGTACTGCTTGCCTATAGGCAAGTGGGAAGCGCCTTGTACCTACAACAACGCAAGTTGTCATGGTAATGAGATAGTCCACGCCGTTATGAAAATAATGGATACGGTGTAACCACTAGGTCGCTGGTTCGAGCCCAGTCCCCGGAGCCAAGCATAAGCACTTTGCGAGAGCAGAGTGTTTTTGTTTTGCTTAAATGTAATGTACGGATTGATGATATTCAAAGTATGTTTATGTCCATACTATGTCCGGCTTAAAAGTGCCTAGAGAATACTCTATCTATAAGTATCACGTACATTCCATTGTCTGTAAAAACAACTTGATTACCGACAAGCTAAATTGACTAATTAAGTAACGTGTGGCATAATTTTTTATCAATCACTTTTTGATATATAAGGCAATAAAACATGAGCATGGTCAGAGAATTCGTCGAACAGGGGTATTCCGAACGAATACAGGCCTACGATATGAGCGTTTGCTCGTTGCGACCAGCAGAAGAAATGATAGCTCAATGGAATCGCGCAGGGGCTATGACAGTATTCATGGCAGGCGTCTTCGACCTACCTACTCCAAATCACCGTTTCGGTCTCGCCGAAGCGCGCCTAATGGGAGGGGCACTCATGCGAGGCATTGATTACACCTCATTAACTGCCGAATCACCAAAAGAACTCATCGATGGAGTAAGAGAAGAAGCTGCGAGCGACACGGTCAAGCTTATGGTATCGGTGGATACGGATGAAAATGTAATCAGAAATAAAGCTTTCCGGCCTGAAAAGGGCAATAGTCCGAAACCAATATTTGGCTGGGCTACCCGTGCCTATAACCTCGCATCGTATACTGTACCGCAGCATGGGGGCGGGGCTTACCATAATACTGTTGACTACGTTACAAGGCATGGTATTAGTGCATGTGGCACGCACGAACAATGCAATAGCAGTGATAATGCTCTAATGGTGGCAAATCTTCAACCTCGCTTAGTGGTTATTAATGCTGCGTCACGAGATACTGTTGAAACAGTTTTAGGTCTAAAAGAACAGGGTTTAATACCGAATACAGCCATCGGGCTGACAAATGAGTATGTACATCAATATATCGACCCGCTTATAGGCGACCGCGTCAGTAGCACTTCAATCATAAGACGTGCAAAAGGTGAAGCCACCTTTTAGCAAGGACTGTTAAAATTTATGGAAAAAGATATTGGTAATGTAAATCCGCGTGTTATGCACGTAGTGCCCAGTCTCGAAAATGGCGGCCTTCAACGAGCAGTTTTGGATTTAGTCGACAATGTGCCCGACGTAGAGATGTCCGTAGCTGCTATAAATTCTGGCGGCGACTATCAAAGCGATTTTGAAAAGCGCTGTCCAACCATAGTAATCGGGAATGAGGACGGAGATCCACATCGTACCTACACATGGTTCAGGCCAGGGCCAATTCTACGCCTCGCACGAGAAATGAAAGCACTACAGCCGAATATTGTGCAAACCCACACGTTTGGCGCTGCTACTGTTGGGAGGGCTGCGGCAAAATTAGCAGGCATCCCAGTAGTTATTGATACGCTACATAATACATATACGTGGAAAGATTCCCACGTATTGCGGATAGATAGATTTTTAGAACGATGGACGGATAAGATTGTATGTGTGTCAGGCGCGGTAATGGACTATTCCATACAGCAGAATCCAGCTATCCCCGTAAGTAAATACACTGTTATACATAATGGCGTAGATATAAATCGGTTTCATCCTCGTAGAAACAGGACAGAATTACACGAAAGATTCGGTATTGCCGAAGGGGAGTTGGTTGTAGGTTCAGTCAGCAGGTTGGTAAAACAGAAAAGGACAAAAGACTTAGTAGCTGCTGCGCCTGACATACTAAATAAACACCCAACAACACGATTCCTAATAGCAGGCGAGGGCCCCACTTCTACTGAATTAAAAGAGCAGGTAAGAACTTTAGGACTCATGGATAGGTTCATATTCAGTGGCACGCTTGATGATACCCAAAATATATATCCCACACTTGATGTCTTCGCACAGACCGCAGAAAGAGAAGGTTTCGGTTTGTCATTGGCGGAAGCCATGGCTAGCGGCACAGCCGTAGTAGCAGCAAACACAGGAGCTATACCTGAACTAGTACGTGAAGGAGAAAACGGATTACTCTACGGCGTAGGTGAAGTCAGCGCTTTGGCTAATGCAATAAACGAACTTCTAGCCAACAAGGGTAAACGCGATGAGATTGGTAAGCAGGCTGCTTATGATATAGCCACCAACTTTAACATGAGTTCGGTGCCAGATAAATATCGCCAACTATGGTATAGCTTGTTGCAAAACTCCATTAGGGGTTAAATGGATTAGCTACAAGCATCGTTACTGTAGATGATATAGTCAATATAGTGACTAAGATAAGAGGTGTCATATTATGAAAGCAGTTCCATGGAAAAAAATCAGCTCAACCGGGGTGTTCAAGCATCCCCGATTGAACTTGGTAGAGGATACCGTTGAGCTACCGGATGGCAAGAAAACGACTTATCTCAGACACGCGCCCACTGAAGCCTTTTCAGTATGTGCGATTGCCGTTAATGACCGGCAGGAAATGCTATTACAAAAAGAGTACAGTTACCCGCCAAATGAAGTCATGTGGCAACTTCCGGGCGGGGGAGGTAATGCCGGCGAAGATATTATCCAGGCCGCAAATCGTGAACTAAGTGAAGAGTCTGGCGTAATGGGCAAACAGTGCACATTACTCGGCTCCTACTACCTTGACAACAGACGGTCAGATATTAAACAGTACGTGGTGCTTTGTACTGACCTGGAAGAAAAGATCGCCCAGCGAGACGAAGAAGAATTTATAGAAACGCATTGGATTCCACTCTCTGAGCTTTCTTCATATATAAGCAGCGGCGAATTTAATAATGCACCCTTGCTCGCAGCATTGAATGTGTACTTTGCGGCTAATGTGCAATAAAAAATAGATTCGCTGTTTTTATTGCGTAGCCAATACCCGGTCAATAGAAGCTAGGGTGCTGTCACAAATTATCTGACGTCCCTTTGCGTTAGGGTGTATTCCGTCTGCCGCCAGCACCTCCTCATATGGATAACTGTTCATATGCGGTTCTACATAGGGCACGTGGCTGCCTTCTGCGTATTTTGACACAACATCGTTATACTCCTGGATGCTGGCATTAGTAAAACGATCTCCGTTACGCCAAGGATTAGTTTGCACCTCATCAACAGCATGGTAGCCGAGGAAAATCGGTGATACTTCCTTTTGGGCACATATCCCACCTAACCGATGTAACGCATCAATAAAATCAGGAAGAGGCAAGCGTTGGCGCTCATGACCTCTCCTCACCAAAGAATCAATAGCGCCTACCATAAATACGCCAATACTCTTTACACGCAAGAAGTTTTCTACCTGGCCAGGAAAGCGTACGACTATTTGGTCTAAGGACTGTTGGCTTACAGCCAGATTTACAACCTCGCGTGCCGGTATTTCACCCTCGGCCGCTCTTTGCATCATTTTGATTTTCAGGCGACTACCCCAACCTCCATACTCAGGGTCTCCATACCCATAAGTAGAGCTATCTCCACTCAAAAATATTCTAGTCTGTGGCATATCGTCGGCGCGTCCTATTATTCAATAAAGCTACTATAACAGATTATTGTAATTATCGCATACTGTAGGTGCAACGGAATCCTGCTTAATCACGGTTATAACGTCCTCTATCGTGGTGAGCCAAAAGAAAAACACATCTTCCTCGCCGAAGATGTGTTTTTCTTTTTGTTTCGAGGCTGGGTTGGATCAGCGATAGCGCGGCGTTAGCCGGGCGTAGTCGCTGGTTCGATGACAAGGAGCACGCACAGGTGCTTGCACCGAGCATGCGACGCAGGCAGTAGCGCAGCGTTTATCCAGTATCCGGAGGCAAAACTATTATGCTTAAAGACTTCTACGGAAGGTTTATTCGTTCACACCCCGCCCCAGATGATGCCACTAGCATTATAAGCTCTTTAATTGTAACAGAAGCTTAATATGGATATTATTCACCGTCAGCGTTATAATTAGAGTAGTTAAAGAGAAAGGATCAACAATGGCACAAGATAAAACACAATCAAAAAAAGCATGGCGTGCTGCTACTGTTGGTTCTTTTCAAAAAGAATCCGGCATTAAACTAAATGCTGACCCTAAACAACGTCTCACTACATATATGCGCAAATCAGGTATGCCAGGCATGGCACGCGCTCTACGAGCCGCCGAAAAAGAGCTAGCCAAATCCAGATAAGGTAGTGGCATGCCCGCTTCACTTGATATCAACGAAATCTTAGCCCGTAATATTGATACTACTATTCGTGAAGCGCTAATACAGATAGAGCATGCGGATGCAGTTTCTACCAGGGCACGTACAGGGTACTATAAGGTTGCCATGCTTTTATTAGCTTCCGTAGTTGAGGCACAGCTACACCGTCTTATTACGGTTACACCAAGAAGCAGATCCCACTATATTCGGAAAACACCCATCTAAAGAGCTTAGTAAAATACACACATTACCCAGTCAAACACTTGGTTCTGAAAAGAAGCTGTTCGTAGCGGAAGAAGTGAGCAAACCATTTAAATTATCAAAACATACACTACTCGGGGCTATGAATATCTTTTGCAAGAAGACAGGGATAATTAATGCGCGCTTATGCGTAGAGATCGAATACGTCAAAGACAAGCGTAACGAGATTCACCTTCAGGGGCTTACGAGCACTAAGAGAACGTTTACCAAGCCGATGATTGATCGGGTTGCTGATGTTATAGCCCTACTATTTTTACTTATAGATAACGCCCCTCTGCCAAACGACAGTTCCACATAGTAGGTTCAAAATAAGTTTACTGCGTGCTCTAAGATGACTGATGACATCGGCGTAACTAGATCCCTCAGACGAGCAAATATACACCGATAAGCTAACCAAGATACAGTACCGCAAAGACGCGGAAGATAATCTGTATTACGCAGGTATGGCGACGACCAATGGATAAAGGCCTGAAATCTAAACGATATGCAAAACGCACAATTACCAATTGAGGTCATTGCTGTAATCACGCGGTTGAACGCTAGTCGGCGGTGCTAGAGGCGGTGTGCTTTGAGGGTACTATTGCCTAAAGACTGTGCTGTATTTACTAAATTTTTATTTTATAATATAAAAATATGCTCGCAGCTCCTGTTCAATTATTGTCTGTTGAGACTCCTATTATTACTATACCCCAGGAGGAACCGAGGGTCTTTTTCGATGCCTCTATAGGCAGTATACTTCCCGATGGCAGCATAGCCGACTTTGACAATACAACATATATGTCCCTCTTGCAGGACATGGAAACAGCGGACGCTCAAGACGCATATCAGTCAGCGGCTGTCCAGGTCTGTAACCCATCCAACCGATCGGCTACACAACATTTTAAAGCTGGCTACCGTCCAGACGACCAGTTGATAATCGTACCATATACAGATAAGGCGAATACTAGCCTTGCACACGAGACAAGACACTATCTCGACGACCGTCAAGACAGGCTTGGTTCATTAGGGCTAATCCTTGCAACCAATATTGTCCAACTCGTTAGTACTGCCGCATGCCTACCAGCGGTGGCAGTAGCTGAATGCACGGGGATGCAGGGCACGCCTCTTGCAGTCAGTCTCGGCATTGCAGTGATGGCGCTCGCAAGTAATACCGCCAACATAATCTACCCTTGGGAACGACGGGCGCGCCAAGCTCAATCTCGCTATGATTACGCAGTAATAACAGAGACTGGGCGATAGTCATTAGGCTACTTCTCTTTCTGCTCTTCGAGCGGCAGAGCTCTTAGCGTATGTATTTTGATTTCTTCATATATCTCAAAAGTTTGATTTCCGAAGCAAACGCCGAGCCAAGAAAAAAGAATCAAACTTTTTGTTTGGTTCTTTTTTCTTTGTTTTGAGTGCCGGGTTTGGGCCGGCGACAGTACGGCCCTCGGCCGTGCGTAGTCGCTGGTTCGATGACAAGCTTCGCGCACAGGTGCTCGCACCGAGCACGCCGCAGCGGCAAAGCACGGAGTGCGCTATCCAGTCCCCGGAGCTAAAAAGCTTATACTTAAAAGACTTCTTTGGAAGTCTTTTTTGCTTTCTTACGATTAATACTCTAGGATTTAATATTTATTTAAAGACTTCCTCGGCAACACATAGTATATTCTCGTCATGTCTGAATCACTTGTACAACCTGTAGTTGAGCCAAATGCACAAATATTTCGCGGCGTAACATCCGTACCTGTTGAAAATATACTTACCGAACCGCAGTTTATGACAGAAACCCCGGTGCATGTCTCGCGCCCTTACGAAGCGCAACACCGTACTGCCGAAACAGCAGGCCTCCGTGAACGCATCACCCGCAACCGCCTCGTTCGTAAAATAGGTTCAGGTGCAGCCGCCCTGACCGTAGCATTAACTGGCGTAGCAGTTGAGGCTTCGCCTGCCGCCGCTGACAGCCAGGAATATACCATTACGGACGCTGCCGCAGGTGGTTACTTCTCCCGTAACAGCCCGCACACAAATGACACGCCTCGTATCGCGGGCAAGGGTGTCTATCCCGGCGACAAAGTGCGTCTTATCTGCGGCGTTACTGACGGCGACCCGTTTAGTAACGAACCTAACGAATCCCATAACACGACCTGGCACAAAATAGTAAACCTGAGCCGTCCGGAGCAGGGTGAGTTCTGGGAGAATGACCACCTGTTTGATACGCCGAACGGGCCTGGCGAGCTGGCTCTGGGCGAAGCGAACTGCAACACATTATCAAACGCCGAACATTCTCCGGAACAACACAAAACAAACGTTAAGGCTTGTTACTTCAATATAAAAGCACCCAGCAAAAATCTTACCTTCTCGTACAATGGTAAAAATGATGGTGCATATTATGGCAATGCCTGGCAGGCTGCAAAGAATTGGACAGATTTAGGCGCTGGCATAACTATAAAACCTGCTAATAGCAATAATGCATATATAAAGTTTCAAGATGTTGACACTGATGCACCATGGCTAGCATGGACTGATATTCCTACGGCTCCAGAGTTTTTAGGCCCGCACAAGACAGCTCCATCAGATCCTTTTATTCCCAATTCGGTCACAATACTAATAAACAAACGCCAGATGAATAAGCTCAAATTAGAAGAAAAAGGCGATTTTAAGCGTACATATACACTTACTCATGAGATTGGTCATACGCTAGGTTTGGCACATCCTGATGAATTCTGTAAACAATCGGCCACAACTATTATGAACAAAGGCAGTGAAGAAACTACTTTCAAGGAAGGCTTTAATACACCAAGGGTTTTCGATAAACTGGAACTTGAGCAGCTTTACGGTTAATAGACAGATTAGGTGGATATGGGCATAATGCAAGGTGATCGCAAGAAAAAAATAATAATCGTCGTAGCCGTCGTAGTCGCTCTACTTGCTGCGATTGTCGGCTATATTGTATGGCAACGCAAGTCCGCCGTTTCACATCAAGTAGTGCAGACATGTTCAGATTATAGCCCTATGGCTGATTATTTTGATGGGCCGGCTGGCTTCCAAGAAATGGCAGATGATTCAATAGTGGCTGTAATCGCAACAGCCGAGAACCCTGATGTCCTTGAAAAATCTTTATATCCTGGCACTCCTGAACCAAAAATCAAAGTAAAGGAGGTACTTAAAGGCGATGTTCGCGTGGGCGATATTTTGTCCATCTGTTCAGGTATGGGTTACGTTAAGTTGGGCGCAGGTGAGCATCCGACCATTGTATTGTTCGCCGAAAACAAGGAAGGTAGCGTCTGGATACCAGTATGGGGGAATGATGGCATTGTGCCACAAAAAGAGAATGGTCGCTTTGAGCTGGATTCGGTAAGCGAAGGGCCTAAATCCGTTACACTTGATGAACTCCGCAAAATCGTTAAGTAGTGGTGTTACGAAAATTCAAATGAATCCTACAGCGACTAAAACCGTCTACCTCATCCGTCATGGCCAAAGCGTGGATAATGCTTCGCCGGTATTCCAGTCGGTCAATTCACCATTGAGCGACAAGGGCCAGCGCCAAGCTGCAGCTATCGCTGAACGAATGAAAACCGTTACATTCGACACACTCATCGCCAGCCCGATACTGCGCGCGAAACAGACAGCCGAAGCCATAGCAAAAGCTACGGATGTAAAGCTGGAATTGTCAGACCTGTTCGTTGAACGTATAAAGCCAGGTAGCATTGACGGCAAGAGTTGGCATGACCCTGATGCGGTTGCAACATACAAATCCTGGGAAGAGAATTTATACGGCAACGGCCCAAAGATAGAAGAAGGTGAAAGTTTCGCTGAAAGTGTAAAACGAGCAGATGCCGCGCTTGAGTTCTTAAGGAAACATCCGGCACAGACAATAGCAGTTGTCACGCATGGGCATTTCCTACGAACACTCGTTGCCAAAGTGCTGCTTGGTGACAATCTAACGGGTGACTTGTTGAAAAGATTTCAAATGCTGGCTTCCGTCGAAAACACCGGCATTACAGTTTTACGTTACAAAGACGCGTACGAAGAAGATCCGTGCTGGCGGCTATGGACACTGAACGACCATGCACATTTCGCTGAATAGCCCGTTGGACAGACTCACTCTGAAACAACTATGAAGCAAAAAATACAAATCATCGTACTAATACTAACCGTCGGCTTTATCCTTACCTGTGTAAGCGTCGTAAGACTGCGTACTACAGACTTTAAGCCGTGCCGGGATTCTGGCTACGATCTCCATGAAGTACGACGTGGCTTTCCGCTGTCGTACCTCGTATTCAAGCCGTCAGTAAGTTTATGCGAGACAATAGAGCCGTTTTCCAAGATAGGTGACGATAATTTCTACCATGCTATAGACATAGGTAATATGTTGGTCAATTTTGCTTTCTGGACTGCTGTAACTTCGGCGGTTGGAGGAATTATTGTAGGCATCCGGCAACTACACCATGCTTCACGGCGGTTATAACTTCCCCTATCGTGCTGAGCCAAAACATACACCTTTAAACAACCCCGTAGATGGCTCGATATCTCCATCCATTGCATAATCACCTATAATTATGTTATAATATTTATTATGTTTAAAAGACTAGCGCGGCACGCTTTAGGCAATGTAAGATCAAACAGACAGAGACAGAGATCGTATTCAGAGATCCCGAAAGCCCAGTAGATACTTGGTATAGCCGTGACGAACTTGCAGACGAGACCATAGAGGGCAAACAAGTACGCGTTAAGACTATTCTCCATTGCCCGCGTACAGAACAATACAAGTTAGAAACCCCTGCCTATGCTCAACCCACGGACGCCATAGAAGCCCTTGGCGTGATTGCCGGAAAAGCAGTATGCGGTACATGCGATTACTACAAAATGCCAATAGCAGCAGTCCAAGACGCCGAACTAGCGCGTCACACTAAAAATGCCGAGATAACCCGAGCAAGGACAGATGCACTGGCCGCTCAAACCGAGTACCAGAAAGCTCTGGCTGAGTTACAGGCTCCGCAACAAATTCAGCAATAACGCCGTAATACAGTCTAAACTTTTCATCCCCTCGGAAGTTTGATTACCGGAGCAAACGCCGAGGCAAGAAAAATGACACGCATAGGTATGTGTCATTTTTCTTTATTTTGAGAACGGATTTGAACCAGCGACAGCACGGCTTTAGCGCAATTACTACCTGTAGTTAGCCCAAAGCCTACATAGCAGACTCAGTTAGGCGTACGCATAACAATATCCGCCTTGTAGACGAAAAATTATAGGTTATTATTGGACTATGAGAACTATGCATCGTGATATTGTTGGCGGTTTTATTTTTTCAAAAGATGGCAAGTTCCTGCTTGGCAAAAACCGTAAAGGCGGAGTGTACGAGGGTTCGTTCGTAGTGCCAGGCGGCGGTGTTGATGAGGGTGAAACCAAAGAGATTGCGCTACATCGTGAAATGCTTGAAGAGACAGGTATTGATATACGCAAAGCGGTTGTAAAGCAGCTATGCCAATTGTCGGGCGAGCACGAGAAAACGTTACGAGATACTGGCGAGCGAGTATTTGTAAAAATGGACTTTTATAACTACCGCATTGACCTTGGCCAAAATGCCGATGACGCTACTTTAATAACCGAGGACGACTGGTATGAGCCGCATTGGTTTGTAATTGAGGAGCTGAGTAACACAAACCTTAGCGAGCCAACTCGAAACACCTTGATTACAGCGGGAATTATCAAAGGTTAATCGTTGATTGCCAGAGCCTAAAGGGCCGAGGCACTCCTGCGATCAATCTCATCAACCAGGGTCATGATTTTTTCGGCGCGTTCCGCGGGAATATTTGCAGGCAGAAAAATACGATGTCTCAGCGGCCCGCTTGCCCTATCTGCTTCCATTGCCGGAAATTGCTCCATAATTGTAGCTAAAACATCTTTGCGCCCGCCAGTAGCATGACCGCCGGGGACGACAACTACGCGGTCAATGTCTGTAGATGCAACAAGAGAATTGAGGTAGCCCTCTAACTCAAAGATTTTATCATCAAGTCCAGCTACCAAAGTAACACCTGGCGAGCCCTCTCGTTGTCGGATTGAGTGGAGCATCCATGCCAGCGCCGAATACCGCAAGGCTGCAGCATCCTCCTTAAACCCAGGCGATTTTAGCTGCATCCGTATGGAAGCGGCAGGCCCTAGTTGATCTTGAGGTCTAAAATCGTTATCTGGCGAAGGGCGATGTTGTCGTCTGACCATCCCATCTTTTGCAATCCGAAGCGGTATAAAGCCCGTCTGTGGCCCACTGAGGCTTCCCGGGAATGCCAAAACGATATTGTGAAAAGCTTCCGGGTGAGTATAGGCCGCTATAAGGCCGTGACCAGCGCTTTCCGACTGAAAGACGGCATCAATGCGGCTAGAATTAGGGTCTTGCGCCCCACGTTCAGCTATAAGACCTAATAGCGTGGCCGCTTCGCGCATTTGCTGCCTTGGAACAATACCACCTAACTCTCCTAGCAAAGCTGCCACTTCTTTGTCTGTGACATCCTGAAGCGAAGCAGTATTGCCAAGCTCAGTATGACCGATAACAAAACGTGCATCAGCAAGCCGCGCCCCGGTAAAATCCATAGCGAATGCCCTCCTGCCGAGCCTTGCCATTTCTTGAATTGTAGGCTCCTCTTGCGCCCAGCCAGCACCGTGCGCGTAATAAACGTCGGGCTTCTCTGTCTTTATGGCTTCACCTGTTTGCAGATGCATGGGGACGGCTTCAATAACTTTCACTTCGCCGCCAAAGTACGATTCATGGGTGATGGGTGGAAGCAACTCGGCATGATATTGCTGGGGCTGAGGTCCTAAAAGCCGTTGGCTTGCATCAATAGCTAGCAAAGCTAGTTCATCTGCCGCCGGCTGGTCAAAACTGGGGTGTTCTGTCTCTGGCATCAACTAAGATTCTAGCAAACTTTGCTAGTTTAGTCCTGCGGCAGAATGATGCGGCCGGTTTCTACCCACAGACCGGCTTCGTTCTTTGAAAGTATAAAACTAGAAGCATTTGGTAGTTTGTACGCTTGTTCAGCCTCGGCTACGGTAATACCGACGTTGTTTGGGTCATCCCCATGAAGCGCCATCGCAATGCCGCGAGTGCCAGACATTCCATGTCCAAAACCTACGTCAACGAGTGGCAGGCCGCTTTCGGCGATCTCTTCAGGCACGGGCGGCTTACTATTAATCCATCGCAGCACGTTAGCACCGACCTCACGCTCGGTTTGCGCACGGCTCAGCCGATGCATCCCTAAACGATTCCAGGTCGGCTCGCCATACCGAAAGTCCCAGTCTTCTTGCGCTCGGCGGGTTCGATACTCGTCGTTAACCACTTCAGCTCTCAAGCGCCCCTGATGGCCGCCAAATACGCGATAGCCCTTGTGGAGTTCGGCCAGGTCGAGCCTCCTCTTTATAGGTAGGTTAAGGCCCATTTCAGCCCGGAATGTCTCAGCCGTTACTTTTGCTCTCCGCGAAAGCGAACGTGAGATGCCAATGATAGCGAACTTGCCACCGAGCATTTCCTGAAGTTTTTCCGGCACTACACGGGCCAACTGCCGGGCCTGTTCTGGACCGGATGGAGCGACCTTGACGCGCGGCTGGCGACCGCCGACCCGATCTTTTTTAGGATCAGCTTCTGCGGCGCGCAAGTTATTTACGGTGACGACGTGCCTGCCGAACATTTTTACGAGTTGTGTATCAGGATAATCTGTTGTGTATCGTTTCTTTTCCATCGGGCGAACTCCTATATTCTAATATTATACAATAACATATACTAAATATCAACTATTTCAAAAGCAGTGCGTCAGCAAAAGGGTCACATAAAGACCTACGCTGTCACAGCCAAATCCACTAAAGATACCTGCTATAATAAGCAAAAAGAGGCTAACCATGTCCGAAGAACTTCCACAAACACAGATACCAGCAGAAAGGCCTCTCCAAGGCATAGGCGAACATACCGTTTCCTTTCAGGACGCCATTGCAGACACTATGTCTAGTCAGCCAGTAACACCTGCTGAGCAGCGGAATCTCCACTATGATCCCCACAGCCTCGGCGAAGCCGATCAACTATTGCGCGAACACGGGGTCGATCTTTCGCCACTCACAGTTCCATCGTCTCATGATCTAAAAAAATTTAGCGCCGAGGACTGGCGGGCAGTGAGAGATTCTCAAAATCCGCTCCTAAAGCTTTGGTCTACGCGATATGCAAAAAACGCGCAGCAGTGTTATGAAAATTACGGCCAGAGCTCCCACTACACGAGAAGAACACCGAAACGCATACAGCACGAAACGGCATTACTACGCAGCCTGCCAGTTATCCAACGAACGTCCCTGCAAGCATTGGACGCTGCAGCAACAGATGGTGTCTTCCGCTCAAACCGCAGATTACACGATAATGGCGTAAACGTTACGTCTGGTGCGGGCAACACCACCGCCGATGACCGTATGCTCGGTTTGGATAATTACGTATTCGCGGACTACGGGCGCCCTTCAAGCAACGGTTTTCAAAACAGCGAAGTGGCCGTGGTATTCGAGCCGGAGATCATGCAGCAACCAGGCGCCTTTTTAACGGAAAAGGACATCCAGGACTACGATCTATGGGACACCGACACTGAAGAGCCGGATTATCGGAAATACATGAGTGGAGCTGTTTTGCCGGAAGACTTCCAACAAGCCTCCATGCACAAAATTTTAGCCACTCAGTCACTTCGCAGTCGTTACGCCGGAAAAGGGCTCGGCACTACAAATGAGCTCATGGAGCTGGAGGATTTTGTCGCCGGCTCCGACAGTGACCCCGACAATTTCGGCAATGCACATTTTTCTACCTGGGAAGTTAAGATACCGGACGAAGCTCCCATAACAGGCATCCGTAAACTTATATTTACGACGGAAGAAGGCATGCAAAACTTTGTAACAAAATTTGGCGACACCATACCCTGCGTAGTAGCCGCCCCGGAAGATTTGGCGGTTAACCGTAGGCCCGGTGATGATAAAGTAGTCGCCGACCGTTACAAACGCAACATGGAACTTTATGGAACGCAGGAGCGATACGAGCAAGAGCTTGCTAAGCTACGCCACGAAGATCACATCCGTCGTCAAACAGTAGTTGCCGCTAGCGAAGACAGCGGCGAAGGATATATGCTCATCAATCATCCGGCACCTAACGCAAGCGACGCAATCAAATACAATCCACGGGCACATGCCGTAACCTCGCGGGTATTTACCAATAAGGAAGACGCACTATTAATGGCGCGCCGCGATTACGATCCAGGCGGCGAGCATGCACTTAAGGCAGCGTTAGGTGAAGAGGTACAAGTCAAGCGAAATGGCGTACTGCAATGGGAAAAGGCCCAGCGGCGGGAAATTGAAATCCACACCCCGACCGTAACCGTAGCCCGCGTCCAGCACAGCCCTCAGGCAGCTGTCATGACAGACTTGAGCGTCGAAGACATCTCAAGTCCGGAATAATAAGCAGCGCAGCTATTCCTGATCGCTAACTTCATTTTTACCGCCACGCATATTGCTACACTACTACCATGGGTTTTATTACCACCGTCTTCTATCTATGCACGCCATATACGGATGCCCGCGAACGTACGGTAGCCCGCTTTTTTAGAAAGCTGACCGAACGCAGCAACCGTAAACGTACGCTGGCTAAACTACTCAAGCTATTACAGCGGGATATTGCCGTTATTAACCTGTGGACCGAATACCAATACAAAGGTTACCATTATCTGCGCAAGCCACAGCGCCGGAAACTATATGCCAACCTGCAATTGATTACCGAAGACTTTGAGCGTTTCCGGGCTCACCAATCACGGCCAGCCCATACTGTCACATCACACATTCGCCAGCTGTCGCCGCAGGCGGCACCAGACCCGGCACGGGCCTTATTGCTACAGACAATCATGGACTACTGTTCGCCAGCGCGTGGCGTATATGAATACCGCAAGAACAGCTCGTTTGGACGACTGCTGCGTGACCCATCCCGCGAAAAACTGATAGGCGATTGCAACCAGATTGTCACCCTCTACATGTATCTGTACGCACGTTACTATGACTTGCAGGATTTACAGATCCGCGCCCTGCCGGAACATGTAGCGCTGCATTACAACGGCATTGATATTGAGGCGACAGCCGGTACGTTTGCATATTACGAAGGGCAAAAGGGCAGCGCGCTACTACCTATAGAAGAAATCGTCAGCATCAACCTGCTGGACGCAACTGACGCATACCTTGCAAAACATGAGGTTGACGCCCGGGCTTTATTACAGGAGTCGCGTATCGCATTTATCTTATCGCACGACCGCGAAATTGTTACAAATAACCTTGATGCCGCCTACCGCAGACAGATCAACACGCTTATGGAGCGCAACGACTACCGCCACGCACTTACATTTGCCAGGGCCAGCCGGAACAGGGAGCTGATAGGCGTCGTTGGCCACAACGGCGCAGTACACGAAGCGGAGCGTCATAACTACAGTGCTGCACGCCGCTTCGCCAAACACGCACCCGATAAGGACAAGCTAACCCGAAACATTTGGCAATCTGAAGGGGCACACCATTACCAGGCGCGCCGCTACGAAAAAGCTATCGCCGCTTTCAAACACATCGGGGACAAAAAGCTGATAAGCCAATGCTATGAACAGCTATTTTTCGAAGAACAGGAAAAGCTGGGGGCAAACCTCACAACCGAGTCAATCAGGCAATATGCTGGCGCCATCAAACGCATGCAGGCCTATGCTAAAAAATCCGGCAATAAGAAGCTGGTCGCACATGCAAATAGCTTGCATGAACACCTGCGATAACACCTTACAATATGGGACATGCTCTTCTGACGCGCTATTGGCAGCGTGGTATACTGCCTATATGAAGCACACAGTACATGCACCGGCTATGCTCGGGCAGACATCAAAAGAGGCACAGCTGATGACGATCGTCTTCACGCTATTAAGCCTCGTATTTGCCGGGTTGGCCTACTGGCGCTACGGTTAGCAGAGGCACATGGCAAATTTCCTTATACTGCACGGCACCAGCGCCACGCCTTCGTCAAACTGGTTTATGTGGCTCAAGGGCGCGCTGGTAGGCAAAGGCCACCGCGTGTGGCTGCCGCAGCTACCTGACGCCGACAATCCCGACTCTGAAACCTACACAAAATTCCTCCTGGAAAACAACGATTTTACCTACGACGAAAACACCATACTTATCGGCCATTCCTCCGGGGCGGTAGAGGTATTGCATCTGCTGCAGCGCTTGCCTGAAGGCACTGCCGTAAAGGCGGCCGTGCTGGTGAGCGTATTTAAGAATGACCTAGGCTGGGCTAACCTGGGCGGCTTGTTTACGGAACCATTCAATTTTAACCGTATCGTGGCGCATTGCAGCGACTTCACCTACATACACTCCGACAATGACCCGTATTGCCCTATAGAGCATGCCGAATATTTTGCCAGCCAGACAGGCGGCAAACTAATAACCGTGGAAGGGCAAGGCCACTTCAATACCGAGCTAGGCCCAAAATACAAACGCTTCCCAGAACTTCTGGAAATTGTCGACGGCATTATAGCCGGAACCCGCTAGGGCTAATGCCTGCCGCACGCAGCTGTGATACTAAGCGTTCTATAGGCCCGCACAGCAAGAAGTATTTGATAGGCTACCCGCGCTCACTACAGTATAATCATGCCTACCACTATGAGTGCTAACCAGCCCGTTACAAAAACAAACTCAAAACTGTATAACAATGTCTCTTACAAAGTAAGCCAGCTAATAACGTTAGGCTACTCAACATCTTTTGGCAGCAGTACCAAACTCTTTTCTAAAGACATCCGACCGCATATTTATGCTATCTATGGCCTGGTACGCATTGCCGACGAAGCCGTAGACACCTACCGGGGCGCAGACGCTGGCCAGGTTTTACACAATCTGGAAGATGAAGTGTACGCAGCACTAGGACGTGGCTACAGCACTAACCCTGTAGTACAATCTTTTGTCTTAACGGCAAACCAATTTGGCATTGGCCGTGAACTTATCCAGCCCTTCTTTGCCAGCATGGCATTAGACCTGACGCCCGCTGCCTTCACGCAACAACGCTATGAATCGTACATCTATGGTTCCGCGGAAGTGATTGGCCTGATGTGCCTGCGGGTGTTTGTGCACGGTGACGCAGTACGATACAACCAGCTCGAGCAAGGCGCCCGCGCACTCGGTGCCGCCTATCAAAAGGTAAACTTCCTGCGCGATATGGCTGCCGATTACCGGCAACTGGGGCGGGTCTACTTTCCGGGTATCGTATTCGAAACGTTCGACGATACAGCCAAGGACAAAATTATTGCAGACATCGAAAATGATTTTGCCGTAGCAAGGATAGCGGCTGCAAGATTACCAGCAGGCAGCCAAAAGGCAGTCCAGCTGAGCATTACCTATTACGGCGCATTGCTCAAAAAGCTAAAAAAGACGCCGAGTGCAGTCATAACCCAGAAACGCATCCGTATTAATGGTGCTAGTAAGGCCATCCTGTTTTTCCGTGCGGTCATCCGGAGGAATATAAGTGCAGCCTAAAAAAGTCGCCATTATTGGTGCAGGCATCAGCGGTCTGGCGGTAGCCGATCTGCTGGCGCAGGCCGGATACGATGTAACCGTCTACGAAAAGGACAAAATACCCGGCGGCCGGGCAGGACAGCTAGAGGTAGGCGGGTTTACGTTTGACACTGGCCCGTCGTGGTACTTGATGCCGGGCGTCTTCCAACACTACTATGATCTGCTCGGCGAGCCTGTCGGCGACTGGCTGAAGCTGCAAAAGCTAACACCGGCGTACAAGGTCTTTTTTGAGCACACCCCGGCCATAACGGTCACCGGCTCACTAGAGACAGACAAGCATACATTCGAAACAATCGAACCTGGCGCAGGCGAAGCACTCCAGCATTACATTGAACAGAGCAACCAGGTCTACCAGCTGTCGCTGCGGCATTTCCTGTACAGCAATTTTGAACGCCTCAGCGATTTTTGGCACAAAGATATCTTTGCCTCACTGTTCAAATTACCAAAATTACTACTACAGCCCATCGACACATATGTCAGCGGCTTCGTCCGTGACAAACGCTTAAAACAAATCCTGGAATACCCTATGGTGTTTTTGGGCACATCGCCATTTTCCGCCCCGTCGATGTATAGCCTGATGAGTGCGCTCGACTTCAAAGAAGGGGTGTTTTATCCGCAAGGCGGCCTATATACGATTATCGAAAGCCTGGCCGAAATCGGCAAACAGCGCGGTGTACACTACCGCTACGCCAGCCCCGTCCAACACATCCTGACTGACGGCAAAAACGCCACGGGCATCACCCTGGCCAGCGGCGAAGAAATACATGCCGATATCGTCATCTCCAATGCCGACCTGCATTTTACCGAAACACAGCTGGTGCAGCCCAAATACCAGAGTTTCCCCGAAACATACTGGAGCAAAAAAGAAGCCGGGCCAAGCGCGCTGCTGTTATACCTAGGCGTACGGGGCACCGTGCCCGAACTAGAGCACCATAATTTGCTGTTAGTAGATGACTGGCAGGAAAACTTTGAGGCGATTTACACCACCAAAACTATACCGGCCAAGGCTTCCATCTACATCTGTAAACCCAGCCAAACCGACCCGTCGGTAGCACCAGCAGGCAACGAAAACCTGTTCGTCCTAGTACCGCTGCCAGCGGGGATTTCCTTGTCCGGCGGCAATGTTGCCGGACTTACCAGCCACTACCTGGAACAGATCGAGCAAATGACTGGCGCCAAACTGACAGACCGTTTAGCCGTAAAAGAAACCTTCGGGCCAGACGACTTCCAGACCAAGTTTTACTCATGGCAGTCGTCGATGCTGGGCCAGTCGCATCTCCTAAGACAAAGCGCTTTTTTCCGTACGCCCAATAAAAGCAAAAAGCTACACAACCTATATTACGTAGGCGGCAGCACCACGCCGGGCATCGGCCTGCCGATGTGCCTGATTGGCGCAGAACTAGTATACAAACGCATCATCGGCGATAAAAAGGGCGGCCCAGTTAAGAGTATTACACCAGTAAAAGGTAGCAAGTAATGCAGCACCTTGCGTATCTCGGCGTACTATTAGTTTCGATCTGCGGCCTCATATATATAGACTACCGATACAAGCTGGCCTTCTGGCATGACGCACGGCGCACGACACTCACCATCATTATTTCAATGTGCGTGTTTATCCTGTGGGACATTACCGGGATTATAATGGGCATATTCCTGAAAGGCGTCAGCCGATACATGCTGCCGTTTGTAATTGCCCCGCAGTTTCCAGTGGAAGAGTTGTTTTTCCTGTTCTTATTATCTTTTGTAACATTGCTGCTATACAGGGGATTGGGACGATGGCGACGTATCTTATAATCAACCTGGTGTTTATAGCTACGGTCTTAATTGCTTTTAAAATTACGCCGCGCAAGCCGTCAAAAAAACTATTGCTAACCGCAGCAATGCTGGTTATATTGACGGCTGTGTTCGATTCGTTGCTGGTAGCATTTGATATTATCGATTACAACCCGCAGCTGATACTGGGCGTACGCATAGGCAAGGCTCCGGTAGAAGATTTCTTTTACGCGGTGCTGGCCGTGGTGCTAGTGCCCACAGTATGGAACCTAACCGGAAACAGGCAAGAAAAGAGACATGACCGCGACAATTAAAAAGCTCTTCCTGGTGGCCAGGCCTATCTCGTGGCCCAACACCGCTTATCCGTTTGCGGCTGGCTATTTGGTGTCTGGCGGCCATGTGGGGGTTTTGTTTGTTATTGCCACACTGTACTTCCTGGGGCCATATAACTTATTGATGTACGGCGTAAATGACATTTTTGACTATGAGTCAGATATCCGCAACCCGCGCAAAGGCGGCATCGAGGGCATGAAAGAGCAGCGCAGCCTGCATCCGGCAATTATTAAGGCCGTCTTCATCACTAACGTGCCGTTCCTAGTGGTTATGTTCGCTTTAGGCAGCTGGCTGTCGGCGGCGGTGCTGACGGTTGTGCTGTTCTTTGTGGTGGCGTATTCTGTAGCCAAGCTGCGGTTCAAGGAACGGCCAGTGTTAGACTCAGTTACCAGCAGCCTGCACTTTGTGGGGCCGTTACTGTTTGCGCTTTCACTGACGTCGCTTAGTAGCGCTGCCTGGCCATATATCATCGCTTTCTTCCTGTGGGGCGTGGCCAGCCACGCCTTTGGTGCCGTGCAGGACATCATCCCCGACCGACAGGGCGGCCTAGCCTCGATTGCCACATTCTTTGGCGCGGGCGTAACTATGCGTGTAGCCAGCGCTTTATATATTATCGCCTCCATAATTGTAGTGTGGCAACCGCTGCCATATGCCTACATCGGCCTCGCCGGGCTAGCCTACTCCTTCAATATCCGCCGCTACCTCAACCTGTCAGACAAAAATTCAGCCCAGGCCAACATCCCCTGGCGGCGATTTATCTGGATTAACCTGTGTGTCGGCTTCATAGTAACTATGGTACTACTAGCCGCCCATCTATAAATAATATATAGTTCAGGACTATTTAATCTCTGGAGGCCCATAGTGCGTAGTATCAACTAATCTATGAGGTGCACACTATGGGTGAGACTCCCGAAAAACCGGCCAAAAAAGTAACTCCTGTTGGTAAACTTTTGATTGGCTTAGCAGTTCTAGGGACCGTAGCTATTGGGGCGTCAGCTGTAAACTCTCCGGACACCAATAAAACTGCTAATGTACAAACGGTTACCACTGCCGCAAGCCATAAGCCCGAAGTAGAAGCAGCCGCCACTGAGACTAAACAGTTCACTACCACCGAAAGTGTGCCATTCGCCACCAAAACAACCGACGACCCCACCCTGGCAAAGGGACAGACCAAAACTATCCAAGAAGGCAAAGACGGCGTAAAAACCCTCACATACAGCGTAACGTATACCGGCAACCAAGAGACGAACCGGACGCTTCTATCGGATGCAGTCACCACACCGCCCGTAGACAAACTCGTGCATAACGGCACGTATGTCGCCCCGGCATCAGCACCGGCTGCTGCATCGAATTGTAACCCTAACTACAGTGGCTGCGTACCAAACGTCAGTTATGACCTGAACTGTATAGACATCAAGCAAAAAGTTTCGGTAATCGGCACGGATGTATATCACCTTGACGCGGACCACGACGGCTACGGCTGCGAATCATATAACTAGGCGGCGAGACCGTATTGGAACGGCTTACCGGGAAAATAAAGTAACGCGAGGTCACCTAATATATGCTGCGTTGGGCCCTGCGCGTCATCCGAAGGCGGGCCAAAACGCCAGGCATAGCGCTTTGCTTCGTGGGAACCTTGACGCTCTAAGTGTATCTCGTTATGTACGATATGTTCCGGATAAGCAAACTGGAAAGCGAGGCGCAGTAATGCCTGCATAAACGCTTTCACGTCTTGTTCTTGGTATTCGATACCGAGCGACTCGAAGAGGCTAATACATAACTCTTCCAGAACCTCTGTAGTTGCCATGGGTATAATGCCCGGCTCTATGGCTTCTGCGGCGGAGGGCATTTCTGCTAGGACGGAGGGTAGTATGGCGATGGGCTGAGAGAATTCGTTAGCGTAAGGGACGTCTTGTGGTTCTGCGTAGGCAGGCTGTTCGCCTAACGCCTGCATGCGAAGGCGCTGCACAACAGCAATAATGTCTTCCAGGATAGGGGAGACTGTCTGTTGTTCGGCAGGCTCCAGAGACATAAGGTGTTCAGCGACGACAGTAACTATGGGCGGCAATTCTGGTGACTGGACTACGGGTTCTACAAATACCGTCGTTTCCGTGATCGTGTCAGCCGTTTCATCACCAGGCTCTTCGGTGCTATTAGTTTCAACAGCGGCAACTACCGCCAATAGCGCCTCAGCGAAGCCTTCGTGTACAGGCGAGTCTTCGGAAATATCTGTTTCTAGTATTCCTGATGTCCCTTGCACGGCTTCGGCTAGCGGCTGTACTGCATATTCTACCGCAGCCGGCATAGTGGACGCGGGCGGATATTCTGTCGTAAACAAGATAGGAGGCGTAGCCTCTGTAGTATACGTATACAGTGCGGCGGCATGCGCTTCAGCAGTAGTATGGGTCGTTTCTGCCACGGGAACAGCCATGCTTTGTGGAATGCGGACAGGGACAGTTGCTGGCTTTTCCGGCGTGGCGTACGGTTTTTGCAGTTCTGGCACTGCAACTACTAAGGCGGTGACCGGCTCGCCGAATTTGGCTGGTTGTGCCGGTTCTGCGGCATGGCTGGCTGAATCTTTTTCGGCAGGTTCCGGTTTGGTTAATTCCAGCTTTTCGGCCGTAGGCGACACAGCGAGTGAGACAGCAGCCACTTTAGGCACGGAGCTGGCTACGGCAGGCTTTACGGGCGCAGCGACTGGTTTAGCAACCTGCTTGACGATCGTAACACTAGTAGGCGCCTCAGGCGTTTCTAATTTTTTTTTAGCTGTACGGCGGCTGGCCCGGCAGTAAGGACACGGGCGAGTTTTTTGGTTTCAGGGTCTACGATAGCCGAAAATCCAAGCGCGCGCTGAATGGCCTTTTCCGGTTCGGCACCTTCCTCGCGTGCCTCTGCGGCGATAGTGATGATCTGCTCGGCCATTGCGGCACCGTGCGGGCTGGCCATAAAGTCGGCCAGCGATTGGCGGCGGCCTTCGCCGGGCACAGGACAGGCGACTTCAATGGTACCGAGGTCAGCGGCAATCTCAGAGCTTATCCCTAACCGCTCCTGGAGTGTGGCATGCACAAAATCCGCCGCAGTCTGTTCGTGCGCCCCTTCCTGTGCTGCTACTGATAGCATTTCACCACTCATATACTTTATATAATAAAGCACAAGCTCTACAGATCAAAATCCAAAGCTATACAGAGGCCCGCGCCGTCCGGAGCTAGAATAGTAGCGCCGCCATGCAACGCACAACATATATCTGCTATACTCCAAGCATGAACGAACCGAGTTTCTTCCGCGTAAGTATTAAAGGCATTGCAGTCGATGCCGACGGCCGCTTTATGCTCACCCGTGAAGACAATGGCATGTGGGACATGCTAGGTGGCGGTATCGACCACGGCGAGGACCCGATTGCCGCACTCCGCCGCGAGATCCAAGAAGAAGCTGGCCTGACAATAACCTGGATATCTCCGACGCCCAAATACCTGGTAACCGCGCCACGACGCTATGGGCACGACACCTATCTCGCGCAAATCATATATGAAATAAGGCTAAAAGACCTGCATATTACGCCCTCCGAAGAATGCCAGGAATTGCGCTTTTTCACACCAGATGAAGCCCGGCAGCAAAAACTATCCCCAACTGTCGAAAAGCTGGTGGATATATTCGACCCGCAGTTACACATTAAGTAAAAGGAACCTCTATGCCCGATAAGAACACTGACACCACCGCAATACGCGTCCGCGGACTGCAAAAATCATACGGAAGCAACCATGTACTAAAAGGAATAGACCTTACTGTCCAAAAGGGTACCATGCTGGCACTACTAGGGCCAAACGGCGCAGGCAAGACTACGACCGTCCGGATCCTGAGTACGCTGCTGCACTACGACACTGGCGAAGTGACTATCCACGGCTATGATGTAGCTAAAGATGCGGACAAAGTACGCACCGTGATTGGACTAACTGGGCAGTCTGCTGCCGTCGACGAACTGCTGACCGGCCGTGAAAACCTGATTATGATGGGCCGGCTGTACCGGCTGACCAAAGAAAGTGCTACTGCCCGCGCCGAAGAGTTACTACAAGAGTTCGACCTGGTAAAGGCCGCCGAACGCCCCGTAAAGACCTATTCCGGCGGTATGCGCCGCCGCCTGGACCTGGCCGTCAGCCTGATTGCTGCGCCACCCATCATCTTCCTGGACGAGCCAACCACTGGCCTCGACCCCCGCTCTCGTATTGCCATGTGGGACATTATCCGCAAGCTGATGGACAATGGCACCACTATTCTACTAACCACCCAATACCTCGAAGAAGCCGACCAACTGGCCGACCAAATTATCGTGATTGACGGCGGCAAAGTGATCGCCGAAGGCACCGCCAAAGAACTCAAGGCCAAAGTAGGTAAGGACCGCCTGGAGCTGGTATTCAAAAATGCCAACACCCTAAGGCAGGCCGAAGCGCAGCTGAAGGCAGACGTCGCAGACATAAACCCCAAGGAATATTCACTGACCACCGTCCTGAACGACACCAACAAAGACATCCGTGGTGTACTGGACAAACTGGCCACACACAACATCGCCATTGATTCATTGGCAGTACACAAGCCAACACTGGACGACGTATTCCTATCGCTCACTGGCAAGCAGACTAGCACTGACAAAACAGCTAACGAAGAGGAGGAGGCGTAATATGGCCGCAGAATTAGTATTTCAGAAACGCTCCAAGCTGCTAGGCGCCTTTACCGACTCATGGATTATGATCAGGCGCAGCAGCACGCACATCATCCGCAATACCGACCAATTGCTGGGCACCTTTTTTCAGCCAATTATGTTCTTGGTATTGTTTTCATCAGTGTTTGGCGGGTCAATTTCCAAGGCGCTGCCGCCTGGCATCCCATACCTCGACTTCCTGATGGCCGGTATCATCGTACAGACGGTAGCCTTCGGCTCCACAACCACCGCAGTTGCCATCTGTAACGACTTGCAGCGCGGCATTATCGACCGCTTCCGGTCACTGCCCATGAGCAACCTGGCAGTCATGAATGGCCATGTTATTTCCGACTTGCTGCGCAACAGCATGTCTACTATCGTCATGTTGCTGGCTGGGCTGGTTATTGGCTTCCGCAGCCACGCCAGCTTCCTGGAATGGCTAATGATCGCGGGCATATTGCTGTTGTTCACCTTGGCGTTCTCATGGCTGGCGGCAATTGTAGGCGTCGTAGCCAAAAGCGTTGAAGCAGTACAGTGGCTATCATTCGTGATCGTATTCCCGCTAACCTTCGCCAGCAGCGCCTTCACACCCACCGATGGCATGAACCGCTATCTGAAAGCGTTTGCCGAAAACCAGCCTATCTCACAGGTTATCGAAGCCGTACGCGCCCTGATACTGAACCAGCCGCTTGGTAACCACGGCTGGCTGGCGGTGCTGTGGTCTTTGGTGATGTTAGCTATCGCCGTACCGGTAGCCACATACCTGTTTTCGCGCAAATCCAGGTAGATAGTACCGTTAATAGCCGTAGCCCCTGGAGTCTTTTTTTACACGCTCCCACTCCCGGGCTTTTTCATCGGCCCTGCGTATCATACCCACCACCAGGCCGACAACGGTAGGGATCAGACGTTCCGTAGGCGCTGGTGTCCGGCGGGGCTGCGTATCATCCTGTCCTTCTGTATTGCTCAGAGGTTTCTCAACAAACATCGCCGGGCACTGCAGGCGCTTACGGTGCAGTACGGCAGGGTCATCAGCACGGACTGGCGAGGGGAGCAGCTCTCTAGAAGGTGTTACTTTCTTATTTAAAAATACCGTCCGGCCGTTTTGGTCGACAGCTACATAGTCTTGGGCATGGCCGGCAAATTCATCCCGCCGGAGTGCTGCCAGGCGCTGGGCAATGCGCACCAGGCCAAGATCGTCCTCCGAAGCGCTTTCGAGCACCTCAACCGCCGTTCGAGGCAATGGCTGGTCTGGGCCATAATGTGCAGGGCGGGGAATCGGTACGGGCATATTGTGACTGTTCATATACTCTTCACGTTTCGACAATATCGCACGCACACTTGTGCCCGCGCCCGCCAGCGAATTGTCGCCTGCAAATTTGGCGGCGACGCCGTGCTTGATAATGCCGCGCTTGTCATGGTACTGGCGCGTTGGGTTATATTTAGGGTCGGCCTGCGGCTCGTTGATTGCAGATTCACGCTGCGTACTGACGACCAGTAAAGCATCATTTAACAGCTCTACCTCTACTGACAACTGTTTCGCCTCATCTTCTACCATACTGCTCAGCCTATCTTTTACCAATGCAGTGCGCACGTCTTCGACCTGTAAGGAATCACGGCCGGTAGAACCGCCGGACCTCCAGTTTGCGAACAACGCCTCTGCACCATTGCGCACTAGTCCCTCGCGTACCTTCGGGTCATGCAATTTTTGGGCAATGCCGCACATGATCAGTCCGAGACCGTAGTAGCGTAATTCATCAAGCGATTCATTGTCTAGCTGGCCGAGGCGGGCCAGTAGCGTGTCCACCATCTCTCTAGTGCGTACTTGCGGTGCTCCTGGATTGATAAGACCCTTAACAAATGCCAGTGTCTCGGCCCATGCAGCCGGCTCCGGCCGCACGTGCCGCACGTCACCGGAATGTGCAGCGGCATCGGAACCCGCCTCAGCCGTCTGTGCGGCTTGGGTCTCGCCAGCCGCAGCGTGCAAGCCCGCAGAGCCGACCATAAGCGCCCGGTAGTCAGCGATGTCTGCGTAGCCATTTTCCAGATGCGTACGCGCCCGGCCGAGGCACTGCATAGCAGCAAATGCCGCCGCCCGTATCGGTTCCACGCTAGGGTGTTCAGGCCCGAGTTCATTTACGTCATATATGGCAGCGCCAAGCTCGTAACCGGCTCGCTCAGCAGTTTCAGTAGGGATAGCGGTGAGCACAATATCCAGCTGAGTCGTAACATGCTCTATGTCAGTCATGGGGCGATTATACCCCGGCGTCAGACACATATGCAAAAGCGCCAATGGCCTGGGCCAGGCCCTCCGGCCAAAGTGTTATGAAGGACATAAGGCTATTGCTTTTTATAATGAGTATGTCGCATAGTTATGCCTGATACATAGATTAGACGGCATATGATAATAAAAACTGACCCTCTGCAGCAGGCGGCACAACTACTGGAAATAACAGGCTACGACGTAGAGTCAGCAATTGCTGCCGTACACTCGGCACATGCCGCACACCAACGCCTGCATGCGCACGCTGTACCGAAGGGGCCAGTAGTAGTGCAGGCTAAGAACCTCCGTAAAGAATACAAAGTAGGCAAGCAGCATGTAAATGCGTTACAGGACGTATCCCTCGAAATCCACGAGGGCGAATTTGTAGCGTTCACCGGGCCGAGCGGCAGTGGCAAAAGCACCTTATTACAGCTTATCGGCGGCCTCGACAAGCCTAGTGGCGGCACTATCACCATAGACGGCCAGGACATCGCCCGTCTTAGCGACCGCAAGCTGTCCAGGTTCCGCAACCGTACTATTGGCTTCGTATTCCAGTTCTTCTATTTGCAGCCATTCTTGAGCGTACAGACAAATTTGGCAGTGCCCGGTATCTTTGCCCGTATGAAACCCGCCGAATATAAAGAGCGCACCCGCGAGCTGGCTGCGGCAGTTGGCCTACAGGACCGCCTGCAGCACCACCCCAAAGAACTTTCCGGCGGGCAGATGCAGCGTGCCGCCATCGCACGGGCGCTCCTCAATAAGCCGAAGCTTATCCTGGCCGATGAGCCTACTGGCAACCTGGACAGCGCCAATGGCGAAGCTATCATTGAACTATTCGATAAGGTACGCAAGGAATTTGGCACTACGGTCGTAGTGGTCACTCATGACCCCAAGGTTGCCGCCCGTGCCGACCGGGAAATCATACTAAAAGACGGAAGGATTGCCGGATGATCCGCTTGCGCGAAGCCACGATGCTGGCTCTCACTAAGCTCCGCACCCGCAAGGTGCGCCTGGTGGTTACTATTGTTATCTCCGGACTACTATTTAGCGTACTAGCTGCTTCGTCTATTGGCGCGCGGGGTATATTCTCCAGCATTGCCAGCTTTAATAAGGAAGGGTTGTCCAACCGTTTCCTAACACAGGGCAATTCCCTCAGCAGTGGCAACGTCTTCATGAACAAAGACATCATCGACCGTGCATCCGCTATATATAAAGACACTATAGAAGCCAAGAAAACCGAAGCTAAAAAGCTCGGTATAGAGTACAACTCCGAAAACGACCGGCCTCCATACAACGAATACCCCGGCCAAAACGGCACAAAAATCCGCAGCATCGACCCTACCCAGCCGGCCGCCGTGCAGGCCATAAAAGAGTACAATACCTCCCATCCACAGCCAGGCATGGACGAATTTAAGAAAGCCGCCAGTACTTACCATGCTTCAGCATTCTATGAAAGCCACACCATCCCCTATGATACCAGTGGCAGCCAGCTGGAAGTGTTAAAAGGCGGCAAAGAAACATACGATGACACCAAATCTGCAAATAATAATGGGCCCGCCACAGGCCTCGACTCGTTTGCCTCCAACTGGTCCTTGATGAGCGAAGACCTGCTGGAGCCATTCATATTGCCAGGCGAGTCGCTTGCCATTGGCAAGGACGGCAGTATCCCGATAATCATACCAATCAGCGCTGCCGAACAACTACTGGGTGCAAAGGCCTTACCCAGCAGTGCCTCGGCAAGCGACCGGCTGGAACGCACGCGCCAAAACCGCGAATCTATAAAAGGTTTTACGTTTGACGCCTGCTACCGCAATGCCACTTCTGCCAGTTTGGTCAACGAGGCGGTTACCGCGCAGCAAGAAATAGACCAAAATAAAAATAAAAAAGATTACCAAAAACCAAGCCTGCAGTACGGCCTTCCAGCTGAAGCCTGCGGGCCGGCACCGATAATCCGCGACGAACGCACCGCAGAACAAAAAACACTCGATGACAAGCAACTACAATTTGACCAAAAGTTTGGTGCCACTGAAGGCATGCAGTCCAAGATCCATTTCCGTGTCGTAGGCATGGTGCCCGACGCCAACTACAGCATATCCACCGATGTATCACAGATCATCAAGTCTCTTGTGACGTCCAGCCTGGGCAGCGGGTGGTACGCACCATTGTCGGCAGCCGCCACCAACGAAACCGTCAGCCAGCTGTTCTTCGAGGCCAACACACAGTTTGCCGACGGCGGCAGCCTCTACTTTGCAGACTTCAAAACAGCCGATGCGGCGCGTACTTTTATAGACCAGCAAAACTGTACGCCCGACTACCAAAAATATGACCCGTCGTCCGGCGGCGACCCAGCCCAATCGTGTATAGATTCCGGCAAGCCGTTCGGCCTTGGCCCATATGGCAGCAACAGCCTAGGATTGGAAAGTGCTAAAAAGACGTTCCAGAAATTCTTTACGTTAATAGGTCTAGGCATAGCCGCAATTGCCTGCGTAATTATGATGGGGACTGTCGGCAAAATGATCGCTGACAGCCGGCGTGAAACCGCAGTATTCCGGGCGATTGGCGCTAAAAAGCTGGACATTGCCCAAATCTATGTATTGTATACCGTCTTCCTGTCCACGTTGATATTCTTATTTGCGATGTTCGTAGGGCTGGCTATAGCCGTATACGCCAACCACCGCTGGGCGACTGACATCACACAGCAAGCCTTGGTGGCATACAATGCCCAAGACCTCAATAAAGCCTTCAGGCTATACTCGTTCTACCCGCCCGACATGTTGTACTTGCTAGGTATAACAGTTACCGCCGGTTTGCTAAGTGCAATATTCCCGCTTATCCGCAGCCTGCGCCGCAACCCAATACGTGACATGCGCGACGATACCTAGGCCGGCATAAAATATCGAACATTGCGGGTCTAGTGCTATGATGGGCGTATGGCAATTCGCTCACGCTTACTAGAAGGCCAACCGGCGCCCGATTTCATCATGCAAGACGTCCAAGGCCAGAAAGTTGCACTCGCCGGCAACCCCGGTTCATACATCCTGTTAAACTTCCTGCGCTATGCCGGCTGTCCATGGTGCAACTTGGCAGTACATGCCCTTGCCATGGAACAAGAAAAGCTGGCCGCCAAAAACTGTCAGGTTATTTCGTTTATACAGTCAACTAAAGAGGGCATCGTGAGTTACATATTCGACCGGCACCCTATGCAGCCCACGTTCCCGATCATCGCCGATCCGGATGGCATTGTCTACAACCAGTACGGGGTAGGGCCATCATTCAAATCGGTACTATGGATGGCCAACCACCAGACCTCCTGGAAAAAATCTGTCAACGAAGAGGGTTTCAAACAAGGCGCACTCGACGGCAGTTTTTTCCTGATACCCGGCACATTCCTTATCAGCCCAGGCGAACGCACCATCGTGCGCGCACTCTACGGCTTGGACATATCTGACCACAACAGCTTCAACGAAATATACGACACCCTCGGCAGTAATCCTTTGCTGTAACAATAATTTTGCCGGATACACACGCCGCCATGATTGACAAACCGACAGTGTTTGTTATGATGTAGAACTTACGGAAGGTATGATAGAACGACACAATACAACACCGCCTACGGGTGTCGCACAGAGCGAAACACTACATACAGCACTTCCCGTTGAGGCTGTTGCGGCCACTGAAACACTCTCTGGCAACGAGCAAATTGACGGCCTCCTGCAGGCGATAGAAAGCCAGATACATTACCCGGCGGCAATACAACAACTAGTTGCCGAATTACCCTCTGAGGAGTCTACGGAAGCCGGGCCATTATGGCAGACGTTTAGCTACATTAATCTGGTGCGTGCAACGATAGACGCGGGACACACATTTACCGGCGAGGAGACGTCTACTACTGCATCCCATCTCTTAGAACTCGTTACTACGCTCGAGGCAGAAAACCTGCTAGCCGGCGAGATTGCCCCTGGCTATTCACCTGAAGCTCGCGAACGTATCATTACCTTGTGCGGTGAATACGGAGAAGTTACAGCCGCAATCACCCCTATTGTTGCAATTGCTGCCAGCTACAGCCGCTTAGACTATAACGAATTACAGGGCGTAGTAGATGCGTTAAAAGCTGTGGCAAACTTACAATCGTTAGCTTCACGCAATCCGCTCAATGGCCAACCGCTGCCACTAGAGACAGGGCTGGGCCAAAACCCTAATACTGCTTTCCTGGACGCCATGCTGCAGTATACGCGGCGGGCAATGAACCAGTTACCGGCAGAGTACCGGACACTTGACCCCGGTGCGGCACATGTCCGCGCCTTCATAGAAGCCAGCCAGGAGCTGGACGCCCCCGCGATCATAGAAAAAATAACTTTAATAAGTGAAACAGGCAGCCTGCCATTCGGCATGACCGAGCAAGGGCTCAAGGAGTTTATTGCCGGATCAGTGCCGCCGCCTGCGATAGAGCCAGTCACTACCATAGAATTCCGGGCGTTCCGGCCTGATGAACTCGAAAGCCAAGACCCGCGCATCATACGTCAAGGCCAGGTAGTAGTCGTCGATGGTATCCGCCGTAAGATTATCATTTCACCTGATGCCATCCAGACAAGCCTCGAGGGTGATCCCTCTAAGGAACGGCTCCAGCTGGAAATAAAACGAATCCTGACACACGAATTCGGGCATGTCCTGCATACCATACTGCCGCTGCCGCTCTTAAGACAGTGGCTCGATACTATACAGGACAGCGTAGGCAACATCACGCGCTATGTACGGGAAGTGCGTCACACTAAGCCGCAGCGGTTAAATGGCGAGGAGTTCTGCGACGCCATGGACTTGCTCGTAGGACAACCAGAACGGCTGATGATAATTTCACCAACGCATCTGAAGGGCATGGACCGTATATATCAGCAATGTATGCCAGGCTACAAAAAAGGCCTGCGCCAGACTATTATGTCGCGGATTGAGACAAAATTAGCACTCTATAAGGCGAAGGGCATCAGCGAGGATACACTGCGCCAAATATATCTGAAGCATGAGCTAGAACCGCCACCCCAGCCTATGCCGCGCCAGCAAAAAACCTAAACTTGGCGGCAACGCTGTTATGATAAAGATATGAACATCGCAGTTATTGCCGCCAATGGGCGCACAGGCCAGGCTTTTGTGGAAGTGGCACTAGCCACCGGCCATTCAGTGCGGGCGGGAGTACGCGGCGAAAGCCATCTGCCGCAACACCCCAACCTTACAACCATCCCCTGTGATGCGACCGACCCGGCGCAAGTCATGCAGCTGATCAGCGGACAGGATGCCGTGGCCAGCTTTATCGGGCATGTAAAAGGTTCGCCGCCCGACGTACAGGCGCGGGCCACGGCGGTCATTCTCCAGTGCATGCAGACTACTGGCGTACGGCGCATTGTAAGCCTGACGGGCACCGGCGTCCGCTTTCCCGGCGACCACATCACGCTGCTTGACCGTATCCTGAACCTGGCGATCAGCACTATCGACCCCGCGCGGGTGCACGATGGCCAAAACCATGTAGGTCTCTTGCAGCAAAGCACTGCCGACTGGACAGTCATCCGGGTATTAAAATTACAGGACATCGCGGCACGGCCTTTTAGCCTTACCGAGCACGGCCCTACAAAGCCGTATGTTAGCCGGACGGAAGCCGCCCAGGCCGCGTTACAGGTGCTTACGCAGCACACCTTTATCCGCCAAGCGCCTATTATTAGTTCCGCCCGTCAGTAATTACGGTTTTGTTTACCCGTTGCACAGTAGTGTAGCATCTAGATAATGAACACATCTGGTGAGGGATCTGGGCCGTACCCATTTACAAGCGAAGACCTGCAGCCAAGCCGGCTGCAAGCTGGTGTGCGGCATACGCTCGCTGATTTTGAAGCATGGCAGCGCACTAACACGCACAAAATAGCCGGCCATGTCCTTTTATATGGCGAGCAGCTGGAACGCGTACGTGCTGAAAACACGCCAGCTAAACACCTCGGCCGGTTGCTGATACCCAAATGGGAGCACAGCTTCCGCAGCACACAAACAGCCAGGGAACTGGGCTACTTTATGGTATATAACTTGTCGGAAATGCCCGACCAGAATTTTATCGCTACTGCCTCTAAAATGGCAGCCGAACCCGCCAGTAAAGCGATCAGTCAATTACAGTCCATGACAAGGCAGCAGTTTAGCGCCGGGGAAGCAGTCAAGCTTATTGCCGCCGCGTTACCCGACACAGAAGGCATACCCGAAATGAAATGGTTGGAGACACAGCTGCGCCGGCTGTACCGCATGCTGCCAGAACATGTCATTCAGGAGGGCGGCATGGGCAAGGTATTGCGCACTATTACAGGCGTACTGATGATTGGCGCCTTTGATACCCGCGATGAATCACGCACGGTACGGCAAGAGCACTTGGCGAGCATCTTACCCGCGGCCTATGCCTACGGCGCGACATACCCGATCATCGATGACACCCTGCACGACAGCAATTACATCCCCGGTGCCGACCGCACACATTACCACCAGGTTATCGGCCGCGGCTTGGCAACTGGCGAGCTGGGCGACACCCGCAGCTTGCCAGACCACCCGCTCAGCGATGAATTATATCTGATGTATGAAATTATCCGGGAGCGTTTTCCATTTACAACACACCGGCACCTGTATCAAGCCGCCCAATCAATGTACGAGGCGCAACACCGCGACGCCCAGCTTACGTTGCCGCAGGCCGAAGCACTGGGCGGCATACCGGCCATGTACCCCGACATGTTCATAAAATCGTCGATGAGCAGGGTAGTGGCAAACATCATCGGCCGCCGCCAACTGGGCGGCGATTACTACCGGCGGGGGATTAATACGACATTCATTACCCAGCTGCGTGACGACATAGGCGACATCGACCAGGACCGGGCCGCCGGCCGCCTGACGCCTTTTACCTACCCGCCTGAAAAAACAGCTACCAACCCGCTGCAGGACATGCTCGCCTACGAGGCATATATAATAGACCGCATTTACGGCGGGAGTAGCTATGCTGCCGAATCACTGGCGTTTATTGGCTCCACGGTACTGGCCAGCCGCTTGCCAGCCGCACGCGTCGAAGCGTTGGAGGCCGCCTATCAGACCACGCCCGGACTCCGCCGCTATATGCGCACCGCCAGCCGCTTGCCGCGCCGGACATTACAGGATGTAGTCGGCGTCGACAAACTCATCCAATACACTACAGACACCGCATTGCACCGCCGCAACCAGACCGAGCTGGATCCCCGCACTTTCATATCTGACCGGTTGCCGTACATTAATGACGTGCTAGACAGCGTGACCCAGGCCGGCATACCCAACCCGCTACGTGACATCGCCAGCTACGCATTGGAAGCCGGCGGCAAGCGGCTGCGTCCAGCGCTCACCCTAATGCTTGCCGAAAGCCTTGGCCAGCCAGTAGAAAACCTGAGGTCATTACTGGTAGCGGCGGAATACTTCCATACCGCCAGCCTGCTATTCGACGACCTGCCCGCCCAAGACAATGCCCGGCAGCGACGCGGCATGCCAACGGCGCATACGGCTTATCCCGAAGGTGATGTACAGGTTACAGGTATTGGCATGATCTCGGCGGGCTTTGGTATTTTAGGTGAACTGCAAGCCCATTATCCACCATCGCTCGTGGCAGATGTAGTGAGCTATGTGGGTACGACATTAGGGCTCGACCGGCTATGCCTGGGCCAGTATATGGACCTGCACATGACAAAGGGGAACATCCAGCCCAGTGGCGAAGACATCATAAAAATGTACGAATTAAAAACGTCAACTGCGCTCGAAGCAGCACTTGTCCCCCTGATGATGCTCACTAAACGGCCTGCGGAGGAAATTGCCAGCATGCAGCGCTACGCCCGGCATGCTGGCATCGTCTTCCAACTGCGTGACGACATTTTGGACGTGGCCAGTACTACTGCGACTATCGGTAAAGATGCCGGTAATGATGAAAATAAAATAAATATCGTCCGCGCCTACGGCCTGGACGCAGCTCAACTGTTAATGGAAGAGCACGTCCAACAGGCGGTAGACGCCTGCAGAACACTGCCGTTCAATACCGACCTGCTGCAGGCGACGGTGGCGATGTTTGCCAGCCGCCGGAAATAGCCTTGCACCGGGCGGTGTCAGCCGGTGACTGCTGTATATAAGACGTGGCGCAGGCCAGGACGCTCTGGTACCATAAAAATATGAACACAGTGCGGTGCAAGAATTGCGGGGAAGAGATAGAGATCAGCGCCGCCCTCCAGGGGCAGATAGAAGAGCGCATCCTTAAGGCCGAGCACGAACGGCACCAGCACGAGCTGGCCCAGGTAAAATCAGAGCTGGCTGCCCAAGCCGAAAAAGAAAAAGCCGCTGCCCGGGCGTTCGCCCAAAAACAACTGCAAGGCGAAAAAGAATTACTACAGCAGCAAGCCGCCGCTGAAATGGACCTGGCACGCAAAAAGCTGGAGGCTGAAATACTGTCACAGCAGAAAAAATCTGAAGCAGAGCAAGAAATGCAGCTGAAAGCCCTGAAAGAAGACGCCGACAACGCCAAGCAGACCAACACCGCCCTCCGCGAGCAGCTTACCGAACTTACGAAAGCCCTGCGCGAAGCTACTAACGCCAAAGAGAACGCCGAGCTGGATATGCAGAAAAAACTGGCCGCTGAGGAGTCCAAAATCCGCGAAGACGCCACCAAGCAGGCCCAGGAAAAACAACGCCTCGACCTGGCCGCCCGCGACAAGACCATTACCGACCTACAAAAATCATTAGAAGAAGCTCAGCGCAAAGCCGCCCAAGGTTCGCAGCAATTACAGGGTGAAATCATGGAGCTTGACCTGGAACATGCCCTGGCTGAGGCATTCCGCGACGACGACATCCTGCCGGTAGCTAAAGGCGTCAACGGCGCCGATATCAAGCAAGTGGTCAAAAGCCCGCGCGGCACAGCCTGCGGCACGATGCTATGGGAGATCAAGCGCACCAAAAACTGGACCGACGGATGGATACCAAAACTCAAGGAAGACCTGCGTAACGAAAAGGCCCACATCGCCATCATCGTCACCGAAGCTATGCCAAAGCAGATCACCGAAGACATGGGCCAGCTGAACGGCGTATGGGTATGCAAGCCGCAGCTAACAATCATCCTGGGTATGCTGCTGCGCAAAAGCCTGCTGGATGCCGGCCTACAGAAGGCAATCGCCGAGAACCGTGGCACCAAAGCCGAAGCGTTGTTTACATTTGTTACCAGCCACGAATTCTCACACCAGGTCGAATCAATGGTAGAGACCTACCAGGATATGACAACCCAGCTGATGAAAGAAAAAGTCGCCTACCAGAAGATGTGGGCACAGCGCGAGTCACAGATCCAGCATCTACTGCTGGGCACGGCCAACATTATCGGCAGCATGAGCGGCCACGTAGGCCAGGGCACTATGCCCAAGATCAAAGGCCTCGACCTCCTGGAAGCTGGCGACGACAATACATTACTGTAAGCCGCCTCTTTAGCGGCAAGAAACAGGCAGGTATATCTGGGAGCCCGTTACGCGCAGAGAACATATATTCTCTGGCTGCACTACGCTTGGAGTCTCCCAGATATACCTGCCTGTTTCTTGCCGCGCCCGTGCCACCTCCCAAATAAAACGCGTATGGGAAAAGGATTACTACTTTGAAAATTATTTTTACGTTAGGCTACTATACTCCGTGGTCGTATACATCAAAATTATTATCTATAAATAAAACGTGCATTATCGCACCGCTTTGGTGCGCGAGGAAAGGTTTCATGCCGTCAAAACGTAAAGCCAGTAGAAAACTTACATCACTACTGATAAATGCAGGCAACTGCGGCCGTATGGAGCCGATAGCAATTTTCTCCGAACCTAATCCATGTCTGTTGGCTAGCTTAATTTGGTCCCATGTCATACTGCTTAGCTTAACAATCCGGGCAAGAAATGCGACCTTCTCCTCACCGCTACAATTATCTATGCCATGGCCATTACTTAGGTGTTTGAAACAGAAAATAGGATAATCAATAAGTGGCGTTGTTGCCGAGTCAGCGACTTTTACTTTCTGACCTTCACTTGCCTGACGGGCCTTTAGCCTCTGCCTAGGACTGGGCACGGCTAGTTAACCTGCGTTTTGAAATAGTCTTTCAGCTTGGCGTGTGTAATAACGCAATCACGGTCGGTTTGCTGCCAAGGTGTTTCATTATGTGTCATATCGCGCAGTTTCCATGCAGAGAACTGACCATACACACTACTTACTTCTGCTATGAGACTCAGTTCGTCTTCCGTAAATACGTCATCTCCCAGTTCGTCGTCAATTACAACTTGGCTTGCTCCGAATTCTTTAAGAGTATGATACAGCTCTGGCACGACGGGTCCATGTTCCCACGCGACAAGATCCTCGCCAAACAGTGGTGTGTTATTCAGTGCCAAGCTAAACCCCTGGGCGTAATAAACAAGCTTTTGAATCTTCAGGTTCGTCAAAACATCCCCAGAATCGGGGTCGCTGAGTTTCAAAAATGCTTTTGCTACGTCTAGTGCGGTTGCCATGATATATTTCTCCTACTTCTTATTATAGTATAAATGTTATGAAATCCCTTACCCATAACCCTAAGATGGGTCTTTATTATTCTGCACCAAAGCATAAATTACTTTTTTATATCATAAGGAGTTTAAAGTGCTAATGCACGACAAATATAGCATAAGTTCATCCACCTTTAGTTATCAATTTTTCTACTTACAGTTAAAAAATCTGACCACTGAGCGTGTGGGAGACGGGTATGCATGCATACCCGTTCCGAATGCAGAAGCGTACACTTTATTAAATATGTATGAAATCTTACAGGTTTTAACAGGGGTGACACGTACAATACAACCTATATAAAATTAGATCAGCAGACGGCTAAAGGGCCCCCAATCCACCGTATGGCATTTGCTATAGACTATTCCAATCTCTTTCGTAGCCTGTCCGGCCGCTACATCGTAGTACTGCCTGACGACCCGAAGTTTACCATCGTAGAAGAAAGCGAAGCGCACGCCGTGATCGGCATGGTCAACCGCGACGACGTAATCGGCAAACCGCTGTTAGAGGCATTTCCGGACACCTCGCCAAAATTTAAGAAGACTGGTGTAAGCGACTTATTGGAATCGTTCCGCCGCGTAGCAAAATCCGGCAAGCCTGAAACCATGGCCGCCTTCCGCTACGACCTCAAAAACCAGGATGGCAAGATGGAAGAACATTACTGGCGTGTCACGCATTATCCTGTGCTTGCCAGCGACGGCTCCGTGGAGCTAATATTCCAGGCCACCGAAAATATTACCAGCGAGATACTCGCCGGCAACCGCCTAGCCCGGGCCGAGCGTCAGCTGGAAGAGGCGCTGTCCGTAGGCTCTATCGGCACATGGGCCTGGGACTTTGAGACTAACAAAATCATTGCCGACAAAAACCTATCAGCATTGTTTGGCGTGACCGAGCAAGCAGGCAAGCAAGGCTTGCCGCTGCACATCCTTACTGACTCTATCCATCCCGACGATAAAGCCCGCATAACCAAAGCCATCGACAAGACCGTCAAGAAAAAGGGCTCGTTTGAAGAAGAATACCGTACCACGGGCCGCAATGGCGACCTCCGCTGGGTTATCGCGCGCGGCCGTATCGAGACCGACAACAGCGGCAGGGCGGTGTCGTTTCCGGGTGTTATCGTAGACATTACCGACCGCAAAATCGCCGAGAACAACACGGCATTTTTATCCAAAGCCAGCACACTGTTGTCGTCATCACTGGACTATAACACCACCCTGAAATCTATCGCCAAACTGATTGTACCAACCGTGGCCGACTGGTGCAGCGTCGACATCTACGAGGAAAGCAGCGATACCGTAAAGCCGGTAGCGCTCGCCCATAAAGACCCGGGCAAAGTAAAATGGGCCAAGGAACTGCGCAAGCAATACCCTGTAAACATGGACGACGCCGGTGGAATACCTAATGTACTGCGCACTGGCACTACCGAGTTCTACCCGGAGATAACCCCCGAGATGCTGGCCATGAACGCCCGCGACGAAAACCACGCTACTATAATTAGCGAAATAGGCATGAGCTCAGCAATAGTCGTACCCTTGAAGATCAATACCCACACCATTGGCGCAATTACTCTGGTAATTGCCGAGCAAAAGCGCCACTTCACCAAAGCCGATCTGGAAATGGCTACCGAACTCGCCAACCGCGCGTCACTAGCTATGACCAACTCATTCCTGTACAAAAACGCGCAGGACGAACTGCGCAAACGCGAACAGCTGGAAGACGAACTGCGCGAAGCCAATGAAAAGCTAGAGACCCGTGTGCGCCAGCGCACCGCCCAGCTGGAAGCCACCAACACTAACCTGAAACGCAGTAACCAGGAGCTGCAGGATTTTGCCTATGTAGCATCGCACGACCTGCAGGAACCGTTGCGCAAGATCCAGGCTTTTGGCGACCTGCTGCAGAATGAGTATTCCGAACGCCTGGGCGACGGCCGCGACTACCTCAACCGTATGCGCAGCGCCGCCTCGCGTATGAGCGTACTAATTGAAGACTTGCTGGCGTTCTCGCGCGTCACCACCAAAGCCCGCGAGTTTAGCCCCGTAGACTTGCAACAGGTAGCCACCGAGGTACTGGGCGACCTGGAAGCCCGGGTGCGTGACACCGATGGCATCGTGCTGATCGGCAACCTGCCGACGATCCAGGCGGACCCCATACAAATGCGCCAATTATTCCAGAACCTGATTGGCAACGCCCTTAAGTTCCATAAACCAGGCGAACCGCCAAAAGTACAGGTGAATGCCGTGGTAAAAAAATCTGCCAACGACGGCCGCGAATACTGCCGGATACGTATAAAGGACAATGGCGTCGGCTTTGACGAAAAATATCTGGACCGCATTTTTGCCGTATTCCAGCGCCTGCACGGACGCGAATCATACGAAGGCACTGGTATTGGATTGGCTGTATGCCGTAAGATTGTAGAACGACATGATGGCGAAATCACTGCCAAGAGCCAGACCAATACAGGCTCTACGTTTATAGTTACATTGCCGGTACGGCATAGGAAGACAGAGAAGACACCTCATGACAAATAAATCAGGCATTGTGATATTGATGGCAGATGATGACGATGATGATTTTATGCTCACCCAGAAGGCATTGAAAGAGAGTAAGCTCATCAACAAGCTCTGCCGCGTCAAAGACGGCGAAGAACTCTTAGACTATCTGCGCCACCAAGGTACTTACAAAAACGACACCACCTGCGAACGCCCTGGCGTTATCCTGTTAGACCTCAACATGCCGCGCAAAGACGGCCGCGAGGCATTGGAAGAAATCAAATCCGACCAGGAACTCCGCGACATACCTGTTGTAGTCTTTACAACATCTAAAGCAGAGGAAGACATCTACAAATCATACAAGCTGGGCGTAAACTCATTTATTACCAAACCAGTCACGTTCGATAGCCTCATCCAAGTGATGCAGACACTCGGCAAGTATTGGTTTGAGATCGTAGAGCTCCCGAACAAAGCCGATGGAACCCATAACTAAAGCCCACGTACTACTGATAGACGACGATGAAGATGATTACATAATCATCCGTAATTTGTTTGCACACATTAACGGCACACCGTTTACACTAGACTGGGTGAGCACGCCAGCCGAGGCAGTGGAGGCTATCCAAAAAAATGAGCACGACACCTACCTAGTAGATTACCGCCTGGGTGCTGACAACGGCCTGGAGCTGCTAAGCCAGTTTGACATCGTGCAGCGCAACGAACCGTTCATTATCCTGACTGGTGCCGGCGACGACCGGGTAGAGCGGCGCGCAATGAATATGGGCGTAGCCGATTACCTGGTGAAGGGTACCTTTGATTCTGAACTGCTGTCGCGGGTTATCCGCTACGCCATCCAGCGCAAGCACATGGAGTCACAGCGCATTGAGCAGCTAATAGAGGTAAACCGTTCAAAGGACGAATTTATCGCGCTGGCCTCACACCAGCTGCGTACCCCGGCTACGGCCGTAAAACAGTATGTTGGCATGGTATTGCAGGGCTATGCCGGTGATATCACCAAACAACAGCGCCGCCTGCTCAGCAGTGCCTATGACAGTAATGAACGGCAGATCAACGTCGTCAACGACATCCTGCGTGTCGCCCGCCTGGACCTCAAAAAAATGGCACTGGAGATGCGAGAGGTCAACCTAGGCCGCCTGGTAGAAATGATCATCGAAGATGCTACCGGTACTATCCGCGAACGCGAGCAAAATATAACGTTCAAGAAGCCCGCACAAACAGTATTGGTAGTCATAGACCCGGAATACATCCGCATGGCACTCGGCAATATTATCGATAATGCCAGCAAGTACACCCCGCACGGCAAAAACATCACCGTAACTATTGCACAGCGTCCTGACAGTGTAATCGCCATTTCCATTCACGACGAAGGGGTAGGCATCGCAAAAGAAGACATGGGCAAACTATTCAAAAAGTTTTCACGCATCCACAACCCGCTATCCATTGAAGTCGGTGGCAGCGGCCTGGGCCTATACTGGTCCAATGAGGTCGTACAGCTGCACAGCGGCTCGATAGACGTATCGTCGGAGCCGGGCATGGGGACGACATTTACCATCATACTCAACGAAAAGGACACCCCGCAGTAAGCGTAAAGACTTTGCTTTTTACAACACCCTCCCGCATAATCTGAGGTATGAAAATACAGCAAAAAGGGTTTTCCGCCGTGGAGGCAGTGGTGGTTATCTTAATTGTGACAATACTGTGCGCAGGCGGCTGGTTTATATGGCAAGCCCAGCACAAAAGCCAGAAACCGGCAGTCACCCCCACTAACACCAACCAGAATAAGACTACCAGCAAAGAGTATACTAACACCGATTACGGTTTCAGCTTTACATACCCCAGCACCTGGACATTACAAGAAGACCTCGCCGACATCGACAACCGCGGCCTAGAAGGCACTATTACCGCTACAGCGCCATCGGGCACTACCGTCCATTTTGACCTTAGCCAAGGCGGCAAAGGCGGCAGCTGCGCGCCCAAAGAAAGCGACCGCCCGGATTACACCAGTAACTGTTCCACACTGCGCATCCTGTCCAGCGAAAAGACAAAAGCCAGCACCGAACAAAACCCTATCTATATCACCAAGCGGCGCGTTACCGACTCTATCGAAAACGGCAGCAATTCAAAATACTTCATCTCCCTGACCACCATTGACGAATCGTTGAAGGTAAACACGCCGGTTATTGACTACGACGGTGGCGTCTTCCAATGGCTAACACTTACCCACGACAACAAAATCGCCTATCTGGACGCCTATATCACCGACAAGAACGGTACGGCCAGCACCAGCTATGGCACCACCGCAGATTACTTCGACACCAAGGCTGTCACCGAGGGGCTGCCGGTGCTGGAATCACTTAAAATATAGCTATCGTCGCCAGGATATATGAACCTGCAAACACGGCACTTGCGGGTCAAAAAGTATGCTTGAATAACATACTTTTTGCTTCCGAGGTGCCTTAGTTAGCAGGTTCATATATCCTGTACATACAGGGTTATAAATAAAAGAGGCCTCCGCACCGAGGCCTCTTTTATTCCGGCAATCCGGATGGAGTGCTGTTATTCTTCGTTGACAGAACGTTGTTCCTGCTGTTCTTTCATCTGTTGCATACGTATCGCAGCCTGGCTTTTCGTATCCTGAGCCTTGTTACCCATAGTGCCGCCAGCAGCGCTAATCTTGTCCATAATGCCTGACATTGTATGCCTCCTTGCTAATTATATGTACGTTTTACTATAGGCAGGCGTTGTATGCGTTGCAGTAAGATTTATCACCACTAACGCCGTGCTGGGGGTGTATGATGCTAAGTATAATGATAGGCAAAAGAGGTTACTGGCTTGTCTTCCTGGGATGTATTGCAGCTTACATTGTCATTACGCTAGGAACGTCAAACCCTGAACTTGCACAGCGGTACAACCTTACCGCTACGGGTGTACGGCTGGTAAACCTTACTATTATAGTGCCTATAACCGCCATATGGATTGTGGCATTTTACGGAGCAATACAAATGAAAGAATATGCGGCCGCTATCCACGGCAGTACAGAAGGCAAACCATTCGACCTGATAGCTACCGGCTTGGTCGTATCAGTGCTAGGTTTTCCACTGACATCAGCTATTGCGGCCGCCCTGAAAAACATTGCCATTAATACCCCCAGCCTAGCCCCTGCAACTACCATCATCCAAAACTACGCCACCCTGGCTGTGGCAATCATTGCATTTTATTATATAGGCAAAGGGGCACAGCACTTGGCGCTGCCGGTAAAGAAACGGTCAGTCACCTTCGATAACAGCCGCTGGACCCTGGCGTTTATCATTATTAGCAGCATCTTCAGCTGGCTGGTAATTTCGCATTACGGCGGCAACACCCGCAGCCTGTACCATATGCCGGACTGGCTGGTTATTGGCACGCTGGCGATACCGTATCTGTGGGTCTGGTACCAAGGGGCTGTGGCCGCATACTGCATCTACTATTATCAGAAACATGTAAAAGGCATGTTGTACCAGCGGGCGCTAGTGTACTGTTCAGCCGGTATTGGCGCAGTGATTGGCGCGTCAGTATTTATACAGTTCGTGACGGTCTTTAACGAACGGCTCAGCCGGCTCGACCTGACGCCGCTATTAGGTATTGTCTACATATTGATCCTTATATATGCCGTCGGGTATGGGCTTATCGCCAAGGGTGCCAAAAAGCTAAAAGCACTCGAGAATATATAATTATGGCCCGGGCACAAAACCTGTACGAAAAAACCGTAGACATATGCACTGATTATCTGGGGCCGGCGGGTGAACGCTTTATGCGGCGGCAAATAGCCACTCACCTCGGCAAAGCACCCGAACAGCTCAGCCGGGATGACCTGCCCGAGCTCAGCAATTGGGTGCGGCTGGCTTTTGCAATGCTTACCGATGACTCCCGTGTAACCGAAGAATTCTCCAGCCGTTTACATAAACTCTACAAAGAACAAGACGCACCCCGGAGGAAACGCAGTGGCGACTGATGCACTACAGCCGCAGGCCGGCCAGCCTCCGCATGACGCCGCTATAGCCCGTAAAAAGGCCGAATCCGACGCACTGTTCCTAAGTATCGGCGAAGGGGCTATCGTCACCAACGAGCATGGGCGTATCTCGCGGGTTAATGATGTAGCCCTGGAACTGCTAGGGTTTACCGCACAGGAATTGTTGGGTACATGGTACCCAAGCGCAATTATCGCCGAGGATGAGGATGGGCACCGGGTATCCAATATCGACCGCCCGATCACCCAGGTATTCATCACTGGCAAGCCCATAACTAGCCGGCTGTATTACCGGCGCAAAGACGGCTCGCGTTTTGTGACATCCCTGACCGTATCGCCCGTAATCTTAGAAGGCGAGCCGATTGGCGCCATAGAAGTATTCCGCAATATAACCCAGGAAGTAGAGCTGGAACGGGCAAAAGATGAGTTTATTTCGCTGGCTTCACACCAGCTGCGCACCCCGGCTACGGCCGTAAAACAGTATGCTGCCATGCTATTACAGGGCTATGCCGGCGACCTCACCGACACCCAAATGCAAATGGCACAGACCATATACGACTGCAATGAACGGCAGATAAACATCGTGAACGACCTGCTAAAAGTAGCACAGGTAGATGCCGGCCATGTACGTCTGCAACCCAAAACCGTCGACCTCGTGCCCATGCTGCGGGAGATCATTGACGAACAAGCCTCCAAATTCCATGCGCGGGACCAAGCGGTGGTATATAAAGCCACACTGCCTGCCGCCCAGGCGCATATCGACCCGCAGCTCATGCGTATGGTACTGGAAAATATCATCGATAATGCCAGCAAGTACACCCCACCAGGCAAGAATGTCACCGTCCGGGTACGACACACCCGCCACAACCTGGCGGTCAGTATCCAAGACGAGGGTGTTGGCATACCTAGCGCCGATATCCCTCGTATTTTTAATAAGTTCTCCCGGCTAGTAAACCCATTGTCTAACACCGTCGGCGGCACCGGGCTGGGGTTGTATTGGGCTAAAAAAATCGTTGACCTGCACCAAGGCACCATAGAGGTGAAATCGAGTGTAGGTGAGGGGACGACCTTTACGGTGCGCATACCCGGCGGCACCGCACCACTAGCCCAATAAGCAACCTTTGCTATTTGAGGCACGCGGGCAGGATAAACAAACCTGCTAACACGGCACTTGCAGGTCAAAAAGTATGCTTGAATAGCATACTTTTTGCTTCCGAGGTGCCTTAGTTAGCAGGTTTGTTTATCCCCATACATGTGTGAGAAATTATGCAATCGCAAGGTCGCCTTTCTTACAGCAAAAGCAGCGCAAAGCAACTACTATACAGACAACACTGTAAAGGAGTAACACATATGGCCCACACATCAAATAATTCCGGTTCAGCGTTAGCATTTTTGGCAGGCATTGGCGCAGGCGTAGCGGCAGGGCTACTCCTGGCGCCACGCAGCGGGTACGATACCCGCACAAAGCTGCGTGTAAAGGCCATGGAAGCCCGTAATAAGCTGGCCGACAAAGCCAACGCAGAGAAAGACATGCTGCAGGATACTGCCGACAAAATTAACCACACCGCAAAGGAAGTAGGCGATAAAGTAGCCAGCAAGACATCAGACAAATAAGCCAGCCTTTATTTTTATGAGAGCGGCCTCCAGCAGACCGCTTTTTCGTGGTACAATCGTAATAAGAATAAACACTTTCATGGATCCAAACGCAGAGAACACACCGCAGTGGCCGCCGCCAAACCCAAACCGTCCGGCATCCTTCGTGCCTATGTCAAAAGGCGCCCAGGCTCCTACGCGCCAACAACAGCCAGTACAGCCGCAACAATACGCCCCATTACACCCGCAACAGTCCCAACAACAATCTGTAATGCAACAACCGTACCGGGCACCGCTGCCACATGCACCCATGCAGCTGCCTGCCACCAAAAAGAAACCCACCCTCAATACGAAGCCACTGATCATCGCGGGCATCGTAGCTGGCGCCATACTGCTGCTAGGCACAGCTACTGCATTGTTCTGGCCTAAAAAACAAGCGCCAGTTGCTACCCCTACACCCAAGACAACGGCACGGTATTACTACATAGACAGCGTACAGCCCGACACCGCCAAGCCCGGCCAGTTTGCCTACAGCGTTGCATTTGCCAATCCGGAAACCAGCGTCATTGTAAAAGAGCCGTTAACCACTGCGCCCTTCCTGGTAGACACCGTCCAGCATATCGACAGCCCGCTGCACTTCAGTGCCGACGGTACGCACTACGCCTATGCCACCTCCGACAGCAGCGGCCTGACGCAACCGGATAAAGCCACAGCGGATAACTACAGGATCGTCACCGGGGCGTGGCCGCAGCAAGCAGACAAAGAGCGTGTCTTATATAGCGAGACGAAACGCAATGACTCGCGTGACTGGATATTTACCCAGGACGGCAAAGAATTATTCTATCTGGATATCGTCCTGGATGCTAAAAACACAGCTACTACCAGCGACCTCTATTCCGTAGACACCGCAACCGGCAAATCAACCAAGATCGGAGCCATAGACCGTCCGGCAGACCGTGAAAACACGCCATTATACGAGTTCGCTAAAGACAAAAGCATCCGTTTCTATACCTCACAGGACGATGGCATATACGAAACCCGCTACGACCGTCAGACGCACAAGCTAACCAATAAAAAGGTGATCATCCGCGATTACGACCTCGGCCATATGGGCCTGCCATCGCCGGACGGCACAAAAATGCTGTATTTCGGGACCGGCGCTGAAGATTACACGGTGTATTTGTTAGACCTCGTAGAAGGCGGCTCCACACCGTTAATTGCAACACCCGCCAAATACGGCGGCTACAGTGATGGCGTATGGTCCCCGGACAGCAAGATGACCGCATTGACAGCCAACATCAAAGACATCGACGGCAAGCACTACGAAAACCAGATGATCCTGGTAGACACCGTACTGCGCAGCACCGCCAACAATATATTCTTGCGCAATAAATCACCCGACACAGACAATTCTGCCAGCTTCTACCGCATCACCAGTTGGTCGCCAGACGGCAACTATCTTACATACATACAGAATAATCAGCTCTATTTCTACGACGTAAAAGGCAAGAAAACAGTCGATACGCTCAAGATAACAGACCGTGACCAGTTCAATAACAATACTATTATAGGAGGCTGGACGCTTACTGCTAGCAAATAACTACCTCTGTTACAGAACATTTTCTATATAAAAGCTGAACCCGCAAGGCTAATTATCTTACAGCGTCAGGGAAGTAGCCCAAGGTAGGATATACGCATACAAGTCTTAAGGAGATATCTATGATTTCGTTTGTTTGGTCGTCTAAAGACCCGTTCTTAGCGGGTAAGGGCGGATCAGAAAATTATACCGCCGGACATGTACGTGAACTGATGCGCCGGGGCATCCCCACGCGCATCTTGACCCTGGGCTTCGGCGAAAACGATGGCCGTGCCGACTTCCCCGGCATCCAATTTAAAGCGCTGAAGTCAAAAGAAGAGCTCAGCCAGCTGGATGACACCCTAGTGTTTGTAACCTACGCTATCAACGTGCCTACAAAACGCCCGTCCTTCGCCATACTGCACTGTCCAGCGCAAAACCTGCGTCCCGCCTTTGACCTTAAGGGCGCCGAAGGCAAACACCTAATAGCGCCGAGCCGCTTTGCCGCTAAGCTGTGGGGCGAAACGCTCCACATCCGTTCTGGACGGATACCTACGGTATACCCGTTTGCCGAAGACTGCTACAAAAATGTCAAGCGCCCCACGCGCCACGACAACAAGACGCGTATCTTGTTTGCCGGCCGTATAACTGCCGATAAGGGGCTATACACGCTGATGGCATCCCTGGATATGCAAGGCGCCAAGGCGTTTGATTACGAAATCAACGTCACGCGCGCCGCCGCCGACAGTGAGGACGCCAGGTTCTTACTGCCATTGTTGGAAGCGCACCCTAAAATTAACCTGATTGAGCCGCGCCGTAACCCGCAGGAAATGGCCAAGCTCATGGCTGAGCACGACGTTGTGGTCATGCCCACTACTAACATTTTTTGGCAGGAGATATTCGGCATCGTATCAGTAGAGGCACAGCACGCCGGCTGTCGTGTAGTCGCATCCGATGCCGCCGGCCTTACGGAAACCGACTGCGGCGGCGTAGTCAAAGTAAAACCGGACGACCCGCTAGCACTGGCCAACGGCTTATTAAAGGCATCCATGCTGGGGCCGCTAACTGAGACTGAACGCGCCTACGCCAGCACCCAGTTCTCCGTACAAAAATCCGTAGACAGCTTACTGCGCGTGATGGCACAGACCAAGAAAAAGCAAGGTCGCGTCCCGCTATTGCAGAAACAGGGCGCCCTCGTGCGGGAGCAGTTTGACTTCGCCTTTAGCACCGTGAACCAACTGGGTCTCCGGTTCAGTGGAGACAACCAGCTTCGTTAGCTTAACACCTGGTACACAGCTGACTTCCTTGTTCGAGAAATTAATGAGCACCACATAGTGCTCATCTTTTTCTGTACGGACATAGCCTAATAAGTCGGGGTGCCCCAGCTCAATGACTTGTAGCCGGCCATATTGCAGTGTCGGTGAATTGCGGCGCAAACGCACCAGCGTACGGTACAGGCTATACATAGAGTCCGGGTCGTTTTTCTGTGCTTCCACATTGCGCTCTTTGTAATTATCAGCAACCGGCAGCCAAGTGCCCGGGCCACTGGAAAAGCCGGCATTTTTCTCGGCGCTCCATTGCATGGGGGTCCGTTCCGGGTCGCGGCTAAACTTTGGATCGTCACGGGCTCGCGGGTCACGCATGAGGTGCGGCGGGATGTGGGCATTTTCCATGCCTATCTCTTCACCATAGTATATAAACGCCATGCCTGGCAGCGTGAACTGCATAAGCGCTGCGCTGCGCGCCGAACGTTCACCGAACCGGGTAACGGCACGGGGGTTGTCATGGTTACCAAATGCGTAGCTCGCCACTGCGTGTGTACCCAGGCCGTCCAAGGCGCCGTGAAACTGGCGCAGGAAACGGCGCCAGGCCGTCGCCGTCCATTCCATAATAATGCTTTCAAAGTTGAAGGGTGCTGCATAGCGCGGGTTCACCGCCTGATAAAATGCCAAATATGACGGTATGAGGTTATGGCGGAGAGGGTAGGCCTCGCATACCATAAAACGGTGCCTGTCCTGGTAGCGGCTCTCACCTAATACATTGGCCATTTCAGAGAAGTAGACATACACTGGCGGCCAGCTACGGCTGTTGTTGTGCGCCAGGCCTTCGTACAGGCGGTCTTCACCGGGGACGTTTTCCGGATTGATGTCATCGTCACGGAATAGTGGGTCCTTTGCCATCCAGTCGCCAGCGTCCACACGGAACCCGTCTACGCCCAGATCCAGCCAGAAACGCATGACACTTTTGACCGCCTCGCGTACTTCCGGGTTGGTCCAGTTAAGGTCGGGCTGTTTACGGTCAAAACTATGCAAGTAAAACTGCTGCCTGCCATCATCCCACTGCCAAGCGCTGGCGCCACTCAATGCGTCACGCCAGTTATTTGGCGCAAGCGGGCGGCCCATTTCAGAGTCGGGGTGCGGGTCTTTCCATACATACCAGTTGGAGTAGGGGTTATCCCTGGACTTACGTGACTCCTTAAACCAGACATGCTCATCTGAGGTATGGTTAGGCACCAGATCTACCAGCACCTTTATGCTATGGCGCTGCGCTGTCAAAAGCAGCTCTTTAAAGTCCTCTAATGTGCCGAATAACGGGTCGACGGCCGTATGGTCGGATATGTCATACCCAAAATCGGCCATCGGCGAGGGGTAGAAGGGGGACAGCCATATCGCCGTGACACCCAAATCTTCCAGATAAGGCAGACGCTGGATAATACCGGGCAGGTCGCCCACGCCGTCTCCGTCACCATCCTGCAGCGACCGTGGATATATCTGGTACACAATGGCACCCTCCTGCCAATAATGCGGCTGGGGCACTGGCAAATGGAGTATTGTGGACGGTGATGGAGGGGTGGTGGGTTTTATATTCTTCATATATGTAGCAAACACGGTGCGTACGGCAATGTCTGTTAAAGAAATTACTGATATGTAAATCCATGTCATTGCAAACCGGTCGTGCTTGTCTGATAATACCATGTAAGATACAAGCGAACGCAGCCAGACCGTCGCAGCTGTCCTACAAGACAGTGACACTGCTATACTTACAACACGGAGCGAGGACGACACTACAGCCACCTACAAACGCCTGAAAACACGTCTAGATAACGACAAGCCTGTCGTGGAGGAGTAACTTTCAAGCCCGCCAAGGACGCTGGCACAACTATAGAGATATCAATACCTAAACACCCTCACAGATAGACCCACCCAACTACAGGCAGGCAGGGACATTACACAGGCTGTCCGCTGGCGCTATGCCTGCTCGGACGCGCCCACCCTGGCGTCCGAGCAGACACAGGGCCGGTAGAATTACCATAGCTGCACCGCTATATAAAAAAGAAACTGGAAAAAGTACTGGACATTATTCATTATTAAGCACAAACATTAAAACATTACGAACTACGTAAAAAACGCAATATTTTCCACGTTTTTCATACTTCGCCCAAAATTTAATGACTATTTAATAATTACACTGCTATCCTATATATATCGTGGGCAGACAATGAAAATTCTCATTATTGAAGATAACCGCACCCTAGCGGACAGCCTCAAGAGACATCTCGGCAAGACATTCGTCGTCGATATTTGCCGGAACGGAGAAGAGGGTGTGAAGCATGCGGCCGGCGGAAACCATAGCCTTATCATCCTGGACCTGCATTTGCCGGACATGCATGGCCGTGATGTCTGTATTGCATTACGTGAGTCAAGCATCACTATTCCAATCCTTATCCTGACCGCCGAAGCCGATATCCCACAACGGGTAGCACTGCTTAATGCTGGCGCTGATGACTACGTTACTAAGCCGTTCAGTATGGCCGAGCTGCGCGCCCGGCTGAATGCGCTGCTGCGACGGTCACCAATACTTGCCGGGGCTGGCGTCCTGCGCATACAGGACCTAACCGTCGACCCCGCCCGGCGCCAAGTAGTACGGTCTGGCGTCACCATCCCATTGCGCCGCAAAGAGTTCGACATCCTTGAATACCTCGTACGCAACCGCGGCCAGGCGGTCAGCCGGGCTAGTATTGTTGACCACGCCTGGGACACCGGCAAAGAGACCTGGCACAATACAGTGGATGTACATATTAAGCACCTTCGCGACAAAATTGACCGTCCGTTTAAAAAATCGCTGATAAAAACAGCATATGGCATTGGCTACATGATTGATGATGTGTAACATAAGTAAAGAGGAAGGAGACGCTATGGGTGAGGTTATTACCAGTATTCTTACTGACAGCAGTGCACGCAGCACCGCAGCAGTACAGCAAACACTCATGCAGAAGGCAAATGCTGCCGGAGCATGGTTTAGTGCGGCTTAGTAGAACGCGTTCTTAAAGTGCGATTGGGGGTGCGGAACGGCCAGCGGCCCGCCCGTACCCCGTTACTTGATAATTATTATGTTCGACCGTTTCTATAAGTACTTTATCGAGCCCCAGCAACAGGAAGAGGATCTCCGCAACAGGGAGTTTATATTAAATGTGCTATTAGTAGGCACACTGGCTTTGCTGTTATGCGGGCTGTTATTGCTGATAATCAGCTATACCGTATTCCAAAACACCTATGTTATTGGCCGCATAGCCAGTAATGGGTTGGCGGTTGTGGCCGTGTGGTGGATTTACTATTTGTCGCGTACTGGCTGGCACAAGACAGCGGCCTGGGCTTTGATACTAGTATTCCTGCTGATTGCCACAGGCGCGGCCTGGCGCTGGGGCGTGTCACTGCCGTCAGCGGCAGTATTGTTCGGCTTAGTCATTATGGTTGCCGGAACCGTGCTGGCATCACCCAACCCGCTATATATAGCAGGCGTATCAATTATCATTACATTAGTCGTGGAAGGCCTGCAGGAAGGCGGCACTATCAAGCCGGACCTGTCCTGGACCGCCGAACCACTAGGCCCCGGCACTGTTGGTGGTTTCTGTCTATTATTCGGTTTCATCGGGCTTATCTCATGGCTCTTTAATGAGCGCACTGAACAGTCGCTCCGCCGGGCACGGCGCGCCGAAGCAGGCCTGCGCCGCCAAAAAATGCTTCTGGAGAGCAAGGTAGAAGAGCGTACCCGCGAGCTGCAGGCCGCCCAGCTGGAAAAAATGCAGCAGCTGTACCGCTTTGCCGAACTGGGCCAATTAAGCACCGCCTTGATGCACGACCTAGCCAACCACCTCACAACACTGACGCTTGATATTGAAGGCCTGGAGAGCGAACAGCACTCCCGCATCGTCCGCCGCGCCAAGCGCAGCATCCGCTACATCGATGACATGGTATTGCGAGTGCGTGACCAGTTACATGGCAAGACAACCGTAAAATCATTCAACCTTGCCACTGAAACAAGTGAAGTTATCAGCATACTGAACCACCGTGCCTCTGAAGCAGGCGTGTCACTTAACTGGGCGCCGTTATCGGACAAAAAACTATTAAGCTGCAAAGGCGACCCGGTACGCTTCCGACAGCTCATGGCCAATATCGTCAACAACGCCATCGACGCCTACGAAGGCCGCAAGGATGGGCGGCAGGAAGTGGAAGTGACGCTAGAGGCAGCAGACAATCAGATCATCATCACGACTACTGACTGGGGCAAGGGTATTAACCCCGACCAACAGGACAAGCTTTTCGAACCGTTCTTCAGCACGAAACAAACCGGGATGGGCATGGGGTTGTTTATCGTAAAGCAAATCATCGAACAACAGTTCCACGGCACAGTCGCCCTGGACAGCAGCTACGACCATACGTCATTTATTATCACCATACCAAAAAAATAGAGGAGCATTACGGTGGAGAACGTGCGGCAACGCGCATTGGCCTTTATACGTGCCGCACAGCAGCCTGACGGCAGCTTTACCGGCTACGCCAGTGATACGCTGCTGCCGTTTACGGGCACGCGGCCGCGGCAGACTGTATTTATGCCGGCACTGATATTAGGTGCACTGGACAACATCCCCGGCGCAATGGATATACGTACCGGGATCGCCGCCTGGCTAGTGGCCGAGCACGGCCCGGATTGGGCATTCAACTACTGGGCGCGGTCCGCTCCCGAACGGCAGTCTATGCCATATCCGGACGACCTGGATGACACCTTTTGCAGCGTCAGCGCCCTCTACTTGCACGACCCGCAGTTAGTTGATGCGCGGGCGCTGGGCGTTATCGTACAACTACTCGTCGCCACCGAAAGCAAAGTAGGCGGCCCGTACCGTACCTGGCTGGTTCGTCCAGACAGTGCAGCAATATGGAAAGACATCGACATAGCCGTAAATGCCAATGTGGCATATTTTCTACGCACAGTAGAGGCACCCTTACCGAACCTGGCCGCCCTTATGGACGAGGCTATCCGCAGCAATACATTCACGTCCCCTTATTACCACGGGGCATTGCCAGTACTGTATTTTATCGCGCGGGCTTACGATGGCGAGCTTACAGAGCAACTCACGGCCGCCATCCGCCAGCAGGTGCCACAGACGCCCATCGAGCAGGCGATACAGTGTACGGCGCTTATGCACTGCGGCGTGTACGATGAGGCGGCCAGCACCGTCAGGTCCCTTCAGTACAGCCAGCAGGCTGACGGGTCATGGCCGGCGGATGCTTTTTGGCTAGACCTTATAGTAAAAGGTACTGTGTCGTACCATGGCGCCGCAGCGCTCTCAACCGCCTTCGTACTGGAAACCCTAGAGCTCTACCGCCAACGTCCCGCCATAGCTACCGCTACGGCCCAGAACGCCGCCCACACCCCACAGCAGTCCATTATCACCACCGCCAAACGTATATGTGATCCATTGCAGCCGGAGCTGCGAGCCCGCTGCCACTACATGCTCGACACCATGGCCAAGGGCGATACCAGCCAGGAAATCATACTGCTGCCGCAATTATTCGCTAGCTCGCTTTCTGACGCCCCGAACATCAGTAGTGAAACACTTACCCAGCTTAGCCTGGCTAACGTATTTGGCTGGATGGCCTACACCATATATGACGACTTTTTAGATGACGAGGGCACGCCCGCACTGCTGCCCGCTGCCAATGTTGCGCTACGTGCCTCATTGGCAGCCTTCCGGACAGCACTGCCCACCAACGATAAATTCCAGCACATAGTAGCGCAGGCATTTGATACCATTGACGGCGCCAACGCCTGGGAAATCAGTAACTGCCGTGCTGTCGTAGACAACACTTCTATTACCATTGCCAGCTTGCCGCGCTACGGCACACTCGGCAAGCTCGCCGAACGATCATTCGGGCATACACTGACACCGCTAGGCGTACTACTGGCATCTGGGCACCACGCCTCTAGCAACACAGTACAATCCATACAGAATTCGTTACGTCACTACCTGATAGCCCGCCAGCTGCAGGATGACCTGCATGACTGGGAACGTGACGTACGGGCGGGACAACTCAATGCGGTCGTTGTGGATATTTTACGCTACCTACAGATAAAACCGGGCCAACATGCATTTGTACGGCTATTACCCCGGATGCAGGCAGCTTTTTGGCAGCATATAGTGCCACGTATGTGCGGCCGCTGCCTGCGGCATATGCAGGCAGCCCGCGACGCTGCGCAGCAAAGCCGCGTATTGGATGCCGATAGCCCGTTTTACAAGCTATATGACCGTCTGGAAAATGCCACCCGGGAGACAATATCCAGCCGGGCGGACGCACTGGCATTTCTGGATGGATATAAAAAACCTCCTGCATAAACAGGAGGTTTTTCTACTAGTCACTGCACGGCATACATACTGCGCAAGCTACCGTGTCATGTCGACAAGTGTCCACGACTTCTGGCTGACATCAAAGCTCAGCCGGTAATCGCTCGCACCGTCGGTCATGTCAAAGACCTGAACAAGTTCGTGGCCTTTGCGTACCAGATACCGCAACCCATCCATAAAGGTATAATCGCGGCCTTCGTATTCCATGCGGCGGGGGTATGAACGTAACTCGCCCTGTACCTCGCCCTGGCTGCGGAAGAACAGCTCTGGTACGATGACTTCTTTGTTAATTGTGACTCGGTTGCCCATAGGTCAAGCTCCTATAAAACATTAGTAGTTAGTAAGAAATACTGCGTTTGCACGCCACTGAACGGAATTGGTAAGAGTGCCCTAACAACATAAAGGCAACCGTCCATTGCGATCTGTTATAAGCTAGTACATCTGCTTGATTGAGTGAATGGTACAGGGACGCTGTTTCTGCCGTATTGCTGCCGCAGCCAGTATGTGTATACCTTCGAATATTTTTTAAGTCACAGCATGCATGTAAGAAAGCGTTGCCGCCAGCACACACATTGCTAACGCTTAGTATATGCCTGCGCACGGGGCAGACGCAATAGCGCCGCGTAGTTACATCTACACCAATGTAGCGCCGTCCCGGAAGCCTGTACCGAAGAGGAACGACCGATGTGTTACATATCACATAGCATTAACTGCCGGGCGTGCTAGGCTGGAAATAGCATGAAACTACACCACACCACCGGCCTGCCAGATTGGGCAACTGTACCTCCGTCGGCACGCACCGCATGGCAGCGTCTGGCAGCATACACCCACGGGTTTGTGACCCCAGGGAATTTATTTAGCCTGGCTGGCCTGGCGTTAGTAGGGATTGGGCTGTGGCATATTGCCACCGGGACATACCTGGCAGGGTTTGTATGGGTAGGCGTAGGCCGGCTGTGCGACTTGTTTGATGGCATAGCCGCCGACCGCACCGGCACAAAAAGCCCGCTGGGTGAAGCAGTGGATGCCGGTATTGATAAGATAAGTGCCGTTGCCGCGCTGGCGGTAGCCGGTATAAGCGGCGTGGTGCCATGGTGGGCCGTTATAATCATAGGCTTACACAATGCCGCCAACATTGGTATTGGCATAACCGCCCGCCACCGCAAGGCCAATATACACCCAATACTAGCCGGCAAAGTCTCAACCGCACTGGAATGGTCGGCATTTGCATGTTTTACCCTTGCTGCGGCTTTTGGCGCCGGATGGCTACCGGCAGCCTATATGCTCGCCGTCGCCGCACTGTTATTAGGTTCCCGCGCTACGGCTGCGTACAGCCAAAACCTATTTCACTACTCAAAAAAAGAAAAACATGGCAAGAGACACACTGTCAGAGGAACTACTGGCGCGAAATAAGCAACGCCACTAGTGCTGATATAGCGGACGTAACAACTGCCGCAAGAACGGTAGAAACCCAAAACTTACCACTTTTTAGCAAACGGTTTTCATATTCTTTGCCAGCATACTTCATGACCAGCTCCTCAAATTCAACCGTGCCTGTGTACGTAACAATCATGTCGTGGATTTTTTCTTTATATCTATCATGTTGCAATGCTTCGAGAATTTGATCACCTATAGCGCTATCTAAGGAAACAGCAGGTATTTTCTCCGAAACCTTACGATTCGCCATTTAGCTATCCAGTGCATCTTTCTTTTTGTCGTTGTTTTCTTTAATTTTTTCTAGGAAGCCGATTGCTAGATTTATAGTTTCGTAAGGATCATTATCTTTTATATTAAAGAATTCTGCTAAATCACGTAATTGTTGCAGGGAACCATTACTAAACTCAACCACGAGTTTTTCACGTGTCGAGCCGTCATCTTTTGATTCTTCTTCAATATGTGATTGTGTAGGCATATCTATAGTCTAGCGGTAGCACCTTAAAATTAACAGTAAAAAATCATGCCAGACAATGTTGCAATCATATGGGCCGTTCTTTTAAACCCAGCAGGTAGCCGATGTAGCTGGCCACGATATGCACCACCAGCCACAGGATGATCAGCCAGATATATTGCATCATCGTCAGGACTATAAACGGTGCCGTAGCTATAGACGCACCAACGATATAGTCGATTTGATCAAAGGGGAACCAGCCATGGCCTGGCGCAATATCACGCCGCCGCTTAAAAAAACTCTCGATAGCGTCACCAGCAATCGCCCCGAACCCAAACAGCATGCCTACCGCTAGCGTCGGCAAATGCCGGTAATCCACCTGGGAGGTAAGATCCTGTGCCCATTGCCAATGCACAATAGCAATTTGCTGGAGGGCCAGCGTAATGGTAGCCATAACCATGCCGGTCACCAATCCCCGCCATGTCTTATGCGAGCCAAATATACGCCGCCCCTGGAATGTCCGGCCACCGTCAATAGGGGTATCCCATACGCGTAAACCCGGCCACCGGGCAGCAAGTATCGGTATCATATTGGCCAAGGCTGCCGGCAAAAAAAACCACAGCGCAAACAATACGTCCCTAAGCATGGGCCAACGCTTTCCGCAGGCGGTTGTATTTGGGGTACAGAGCGCCAAGCAAGCCCACCGTACCGCGCTGGTGCCGGGCCGTTTGCAAAGCGCGGGGCAGGGTGCGGGCATCTGGTATATGGTCGATAGTGCTATACGTATTACCCCAGCCATGCAGCCCGTGGGCATCACTGCCTGCAGCACTGGCAATATGGCGGTCGGCCGCCCAGGCGCCAGCACGCGCGCTGCGGTTCTGGAAAATCGCCCGGCCATTGTATACCTCGATAATATCTACGGCCTTCGTGATACGGTCAAGCGCCGCCAGCTGCACGCCGCTGCGCACTGTCTCAAAAGGATGAGGCACATACACCAGGCCGCCCTGGGTATGGATACGCGATACTGTCTCCGCTAGGCTCAAGCCTGCCGGCACGGCTTCCCGCAGGAACAGCCCAATGACTTCGCCCTCAGTAGTGGTCACTTCTTCGCCGATAATAATCTGCTGGCCCAGTGCGGTTTGTGCCGCCACGGCAAAATCAATCGTGTTGTGGTCGGTAATGGCAATGTAATCCAGTGTGCGCCCAGCCAGCATGCGGCGGTAATCAGCAAGCTCCAGACTACCATCTGGTGAAGCGGCGGAATGGGTATGCAGGTCAACCTTGTACACGCTACAACGCCTTACTGATCCGGACTAAGCGGCCAATGGCAGTACCGGCCGCAAACACAGCGATACAGGCAGCGGCACTAGCCAGCTGGCTAGTGAGCAGCCCTATAGTCAGCACAGCCATGCGCATTTCGAACGTCAGCAAGCCGTCCTTAAACAAACGGTTCAACTGGGCGTGGGGGATATGTTTGCTGGAAGAGGCAACTGCCGCTTCACCCTTGGCTTTTACATAGCTAACACACAATGAAGCGCCGCAGGCGGCAGCTGCAAAGGCGGCGGTTTCAGGATGGCCGCCCTGTGCCAAGGCATAGGCAATACCTACATATAATAATGTCTCTTTCATACGGTCGGTGGATGCATCCAGCAACATGCCGCGCTCTGAAGCCCGGTTCTGCAGGCGGGCAAGCTCACCGTCCAATGTGTCCATCAGGCCGAATACCACCAGCATCACCGCGGCTAAAACATTGTAGCCGCCAAGACCGATGAGCACAGCTATTGGGATGTGCATCAGCAGCCCAAAAATCGTTACCGTGTCGGGAGACAGACGGCCACTGCTGATGCGGTTAAGCCAGCGGGCTACCGCACGCATACCCGCGCGTACGGCATTCCGTATAGAGTCAAGTATAGGGGTCACGTTAGCAATTGTATCATTCTTCGTATACAGCTATGGCCGCAACGTCGTACCATTAGGGTATATGTCCATAGCCACACGGGCGGCAACCACACGGGAAGCCATCTTACACAAAATACACCAGCCGCTGGAAATCCCCTTTTCCCGGGTGGTCGTATTGCGCAACCCGGCCAGTACCCACGCCAAACAAATAACTGAACGTATCAGCGTATTACAGGACATATGCGGCGCTGGCCGCGTAACTGTACTAGAGACAGCCGAAGCAGGTGACGAGGCCAACCGCGCACTCCTGCGCAAGCATGCTGCCGGTTTCGGGCCTGATACATTACTGTGTGTTGGGGCTGGCGATGGTACAGTGAACCTAGTTATTGAGACATTTGTTATCGGCGAAGGCATACCGCCCGAAGCCCGCAAAACCCCAATCCTGCCCTTATGGGGCGGCAACGCCAACGACCTCGCCCATATGCTCAACGGCACGTATACGCGTGCCCATCTGCGCAACATACTTACGCACGGTGAAATAGTCGCCATCCATCCGCTAGCCTGCCAGCTGCGCGCGCCTAGTGAAGTACCCACTACGCGTATCGCGGCCTGCTATGCCAGCTTTGGTGCTACGGCGTTCGCCGCCGCTAAATTAAATGAAGCCGAGCACCGTAACCACCCTTGGCTCCGCATACCGGGCGGCCGTATGCTGCGCGAATGTATTACCGGCTTCAGCGCCCTTATGGAAGCCCCTACATTCCATGTAAAAGAGCAGGGCAAGCTGCGCGTAGTGTACGAACGGACCTTTGTAAGCGGCCCGCGCTTTGCTAAATTAGGCCGGCTGCCATTCAATCTTACTGATGACGTATTTTATATACATACTCTTGGCAACAAACGACTGCTGTCGGTGGTGCCGCGTGTACTGCGGTTCCTGCAAAAGCGCTTCGCCGGCCGTTTTATGCAGAGCCACGCCCATTTTACCGTCCAGGAAACCACGCTGGCCCAATTTGACGGAGAAACGACTGAAATAAAAAGCGGCACGAAAGTAAGCGTACAAATGTCTGAGCAGCCCTTCTATGTCCTCAGTACACTTTTAGCCGAAAAGCACTAGTACCTCTGTTCGTGCAATTACTCAGCAAATTTTCAGAAAAAACCATATAATATAAGTAATGCGCAAAAAACAACACGAAAGCGCCAACCACGACCGGGCAGCATATCCGGACAACCTTCTCGACCTCAACCGTTCGCTGCAAGACTATACCTACCATCCTACTACGCACGAAGGAGCCGATTTGAGACACCCGCAACCCGCCGCACCACAAGACCAGGAAAAGCCCAAAAAACGCTGGAAGACCGTACTCAAGCGTACTGCAATCGTACTGGGGGTCATATTACTGCTGGGCGGAGGCTATGCAGGCTGGAAATTATTTGCCAACCAAATCAAGATATTCGGATGGGGCAGCGTAATCAGTGCCTTCCAAAAGACAAAACTGAAGGGCGAGGATAGCGGCCACGTCAATATACTGCTCGCTGGCAACTCAGCCGATGCCGAAGGGCATGGTGGCGCACAGCTGACCGACTCCATCATGCTTGTCAGCATCAATACCCAGAACAATACCGCTTTTATGCTCAGCATCCCACGCGACTTATATGTGGATATCCCTGGCAACGGCTACGCCAAAATCAATGAGGCCTACCAGGATGGAGAACAGGACAAGTTCAGCGAATCCGGCTACGCCGCCGGCGGCATGGGCCTGCTGGAAAAGACCGTCTCCGAACACTTCAACCTGCCAATACATTATTATGCATTAGTAGATTACGCTGCCGTCCGTGACGCCGTAAACGCCGTAGGCGGCATTACCGTCAACATCCAAAGCAGCGACCCGCGCGGCCTCTACGACCCCAGCCCCGACCTCTACAATAATTACCAGGCACTCGTAAACCTTTCGAATGGCGAAAATAAGATCAACGGCGTGCAGGCCTTAGGCCTAGCCCGGGCACGCGGCAATAACTGGCGGGCGTATGGCTACGCCTTAAGCGACTTTACCCGCACCCAAAACCAGCGGCAGATTATGCTAGCCCTAAAAGACAAGGCCCTGTCGGCCAGCACACTATCCAACCCCGTGAAGCTGGGCGAATTGTTTGACTCACTAGGCAACAATGTACACACTGACCTGACATTGCCTGAAGTGCGCCGTATGTATGAGCTAGGCAAGCAAATCCAAAACAGCAATATTACCTCCGTCGGCCTCAATGACGCCAACGGTGAAAACCTGCTGGCCAGCTACACTACCAAATACGGCCAAAGCGCACTGATACCTAAAAAGGGCGTAGACGATTACACCGGCGTGCAGGCCTACGTGCAGAAATTATTAAATCCTGCCGTCCCAGCCACCAGCGACAAAACAACCGGGCAGTAGTACAAACTATTAACTTATCCCGATACTCTAAGCAATAGCTGAGCTACGGCTCACTTTCCATCGCATTTTCCATAATCCTCATGCTATAGTAGTGATATGTTGAGGGTTGCGCTACTTTCTTTACTGGCTGTCGTACCGACCAGCACTAATTACACGCTTAATTCGTACGGCTTCGGCACCGGCGACGACACTTCCACCAGCACTAACTATTCTTTGCGCAGCAGTGCAGGCAACGTCAACGGCGTATTGTCCAGCACGACCTACACGTTGCCAGCTGGCGTCATCCCATCTGCCACCGCACCTGTCCCGGCAGCCCCCACATTCACCAACCCGGACAGCAGCTACGCCCGGTTAAAACTCACGCTTAACCCCGGTACATTCCCCAGCGACACTAAGTATGCGATCGCCATCAGTACCGACAGCTTTGCAACTACTAAGTACATCCAGACGGACCAGACCGTTGGCACTAGTTTTACCGCGGTCAACTACCAGACATACAGTACTTGGGGCGGGGCGAGTGGCATATGGGTACTGGACCTGGCCAACAACACGACTTACCAAGTTAAAGTAGCCGCCTTGCAAGGCAAGGCAACTGGCAGCGGTTTTGGGCCAGTGGCCTCAGCTGCCACTAGCGTACCGAGTGTGACATTTGGCGTTACCACATCACTCACCAGCACACCACCATTTACCAGTACGTTCACCAGCCTACCCTCCGGGTCGGTAGTAACCGCCGATGCAACTATTAATGCCACCATTACCAGCAACGCCTCCCAGGGCGGAGAAATACAAATAAAAAGCCAGAACGCCGGCCTTACCAGTGCTAAGGCCGCCTATACGCTTGCGTCATCCAGTATCGACTTGGCAGCCGCCCAGCAGGGCTACGGCGCCCAGATTGGCAGCACCGGCCAGTCCAGCGGCGGCCCGATTATTGCAGCCAGCCCATTTAACGGCACGTCAAACACCGTAGGCGGAGTTACGGCCGTTTGGCAAAAGCTAGCCAGCTTCAACGCGCCAGTCACTAGCGGTACTCTCAGCCTGGGTCTTTTAGCAAAGGCAAGCAGTGACGTACCCTCGGCAACCGACTACGCCGATACCATCACGCTCACGATTTCATTATTATTTTAATATTCTGACTTTATTGCATATTGATTTTTGCGAGTAAAAGCTCAATAATTAACATAAAGATAAGCACTATAAGGGGATACTACATGCAATTACCGTACCAAATCGCTTCCAAGGGCAGGAAAGTGAGCGTTTACTCATTTTCGTTGCTCCTAGCCCTTACCGCTGTTTTCGTTGGCTTCCAAAACAACCAGGCATACGCCGGTACGCTCACTACCGCAATGGTACGCTTCGACCGCATGAAGATCTCACAGACAACCACTGGTACGGTATGCGCCAAACCGGCTACCCTCGCAACTGAAGCTACTGTGCAGGTTTCATTCCCAACCGGCTACACCTTAGGCCTCGCCGCAACCTTTACGGTCAACACCACCAACACCGCATGGCCCACAGGTGGTACGGCATGGCCAGGCATAACCACTGCATCTAACGTCACCGGCCAGGTAGTTACTTTTGCCTCTACCGACCTCACCGTCGGCACGTTGTACTGTTTTAACTGGGCTAACCCCGCCGCAGTTACTGTCAAATCATCGGCTACCGGTACAAACACCGGTACAATCACTACCCGTGACAGCGTTCCCGCCACCATAGACAGTGCATCATTCAGCACTCAGAGTGTTACCGATGACCAGATCGGCGTGCAGGCATCCATAGCCCAGGCATTCACCTTTGCCCTGAGCGCCAACTCTGACAACCTCGGCGCCTTGACTACCGGCGCAGTAGCAACCAGTCCTACGCCCCGCACTGTTACCGTCAATACTAACTCCGGCGCAGGCTGGATGGTATGGGCGCGCAACGCAGCCACAGGCCTGGTATCGCCTTCTACTAGCGCAACCATCGCCTCGACTACTCCTGGTACCAACAGTACCTTGTCTGCAGGCACTGAAGGGTACAACATGGGCGTTACCACTTCACAGACGAGCGGTACCGGTTCACCAACTGTACCAGCGCCCTTCGTAGGTTCAGCAGCGGGCCAGGGCGGCGGCTTGGACACATCACTTCGCCTTATCACCAGTTCTACCGGCACAGCCAACAACGCTGTGATGACCCTGAAGAACAATGCCGCAATTGGCAGCACCACTACCGCAGCAGCTGACTACGCAGATACTATCACTGTCGTCGGCGCAGGTATGTTCTAGATCGTACTTAACTAAAAGAGAGCAGTGTACTAATGCTAAACAACCGTATCGCGTTATGGTTGCGCAAATCAGGGATATGGACGCTTGCGATCATTGCAATTCTTATCACGCTTGTGCCGGGGAGGGCACAAGCGGCAGGCAATGACTTCAACATACAAGTGTCGCCATCACCGTTAGTGGTCACCCTTGCCCCTGGCAAGAAACAATCATCAACACTGACTGTGCGCAACTTCAGCACACATCCAGAAACGCTTTATCCAAAGCTGAACGGCTTTACGATAGATGCATCCAGTAAAAACGTCCGCCTACTCGACGGATCACCAGCCAACGTCAAAGATTGGGTTACATTCAGCAGCCACAGCGTCACTATCCCCGCTGGCGGCTCTAAAAATATCGACGTCGTCTTTAATACGCCCGGTAATGTCGGCTTCAGCTATTCGGTAGCCGTCACCCTTTCACGCAAACAGGGGGCTACTCCGCTACAAACAGACGGCGTACACCTGGAAGGCGCTATTGCTGTCTTTTGCCTTATTAACATTGACCGGCCAGACGCTAAACGGCAGTTCTTCATAGACCAATTTGCCAGCGACAAGTCACAGTACCAATTCCTGCCAGCGAACTTCTCATTAAAAATACGCAATACCGGCAATATTATTGATGCGCCAAAAGGTACGTTATTCATCCAGCGTACGTACGACAGTCCGCAACCCATTGCTGCTATCCAGATAAACACCACAAACAACTACATATTGCCGGACACCGCACGCACATTTAACGCGTCCTGGAGTAGTGGGTTTCCGGCATATACTACCGATGGCACTGGCAACCGGCACCTCACTTGGGACTGGCAGCACATTGGCGACCTTCGATTTGGCCGGTACGTGGCCAAAGTAGTCATAATCTACAACGATGGCAAACGTGACATCCCACTTATCAGCAGCTACACATTTTGGGTCATTCCCTGGACACTAATTGCCATACTACTGCTGATAGCAGTAGTGCTGGTGATGGGTATCGTAGGCTGGAGCAAGCTTATATTCAAGGGTACACGGAAGGTAAAAGGCTATGCGCACCGTAAGTAAGCTGCTACTGGCGATATTCTTGCTATGCCTGGCTACTACGGCAAACACACGGCCTGCACAGGCTGCCGAAGCGCCGGCAGGTATTACCGTATCACCGGCCGCACTACAGTTAGGCCTGCAAAAAGGCCAACAGCAAGCAAGCACTACATTCAGTGTCACTAATGGCTACAAAAGCCCTGTCACGCTGAGCTTTTATATGCAAAAGCCAGCCGATGAAAGCCGCAATAGTACTAGCGGCAGGCCTGAGCTGGCGGTCGGCAACCCGCTTATCACGGTACCGGCAGGCGGCACTATGAGCCAGACTATCACACTCCGTGACACGCCCAGCCTGGAGCCGGGCAGCCAGCAAATGGACTTGATGATAGCACAGCAGGGCATAGCCAGCGATAATGTCGGGGTACTACCGGCTATGCGGCTACCCGTAACCCTTATCAAATACGACGGCGTCGTAGCCAGTCTGGGACTTGCAAGTATTGCTAGCCCCCGTTTTGCTATGCACATGCCGCAACAAGTTTCGGTGAGCGTCACTAACACCGGCAACATGACGGCCATCCCCCGTGGCACCGTTACCATCCTTGATTCAGAAGGCACGGTGCTTGGCACTGGCACACTCAACCAATCATCGCAAGCCGTCACCCCAGGCGCCTCCATCCAGCTGCATACCGCCATCACTCCCCAAGGCCATGGTACGCTGCCTGGCAATTATCGCATTACCGTCAGCTACGGGCTTGGCGGCGACAGTCTTACGCAGACCACCGTTGCGACATTCATATACGCCACCTGGTGGCATATAGTAGGCATAGCCGCAGCCATAGCCGCTGGCTGGTCACTATATAAATATGGCCAGCTACACCGTAGCCGCATACGCACGCCAAAACCAATTGCTGTAAAACGCCCAACCCTAATCGGCAGGGACATAACATGACGAAGCGGTTACACCTCGTAGCGCTACTAGTGCTGTGTGCAGCCTGTCTGTGGGCTTGTATGCCCGCGCACCAAGCTGAAGCGACAATCACCAATTACATGAGTTTCCAGGGCAAACTGACTAATCCGGACGGCACTAATGTCACCAATAACTCATACACTGTCGTATTCTCTATATACACCGTGGCCTCTGCCGGTACGGCCGTATGGACGGAAACAAAATCGGTCACCGTTACTGACGGCCTGTTCCAGACTAACCTGGGTGATACGACGGCACTGCCTGGCAGCGTCAACTTCAACAGTAACTCCTTGTACTTAGGTATTAAGGTTGGCGCTGATGCTGAAATGACCCCGCGCGTCCGCCTGACCGCAGCACCTCAGGCATTTAACAGCGACTTGTTGGATGGCCTGGACAGCTCCGCATTTGCCCAATTATCTGGCGGCAACCTAAACATCGGCTCCGGCACGCTCACATCCGGTGCAATTAACGGCCTGACCCTCACGCAGGCTGCCGACGGTTTCACGCTGGCGGGTGGCACGACAGCCCGGACACTAACGGTAACTGGCGCGAATATAACCGTCGGCAACACCATTACGCCAACTGCGGCAGGTGCGCTTTCCGTACAGAGCAATGGCGCAAACGCCCTGACACTCACCAGCGGTGCAGCTGCCACCTGGTCTACTACCGCCGGCGTACTGACCGTCCAGGGTTTTGCTGGTGTAACAATAAACAGCTCGGCATCCACCAGCACGACGGGCGCAATCGCCCTGCAAAGCGGCAACTCCTCGGCTGGCACCGCAGGCAACGTCACCATAGATACTGGCACTACCAGCACCGGCACGCCAACCGTCAGCATCGGCAGCACCAATGCTAAAGCCGTCCAAATTGGCAATAACACCTCCAACCCGTCAGTCACTATTGATTCCGGCACAGGTACTATCACTATTGGTGGCGGGGCGCAGGCCCGTACCATTAGCCTTGGTACCGGTACTGCAGCCCAAGCAGTAACCGTTGGCTCTGCGTCCGGTGCGAGCGCATTAGACCTCCAGGCAGGCACCGGCGGCGTAGACATCACCACACAGGGCAGCGGCGCCTTGAATGTGGGCGCAAATGCCGTCGCCCAGACAGTAAATGTCGGCAACACTACAGGGACAACCGCTGCGTCACTACAGGCAGGCACCGGCGGCCTGAATATTACCACGCAGGGCACAGGTGCCTTGAATATAGGCAATAACGCGGTTGCTCAGACGATCAATATCGGGAACGGCACAGGCGCAACAACCGTCAGTGTACTGTGCGGCACGGGCACTTGTGGCTTCGGCAATAATGCTATCGCCCACGCCACAATTATCGGCTCCGCTACAGGTGCAGCCGCAACTACTATCCAGGCAGGCACGGGTAACCTGGCCCTTACTAGCGGCGGCAACATTACACTCGGCGCGGTAGACGCTACTGCAACGCTCTTCGTATTCGACAGCAAAAACACCACCGGCGACCCCACGGCAGTTAATGGCGGGGAATACTACAACAGCGCCAACAACAAATTCCGCTGCGCACAAAACAGCATCTGGTCCGACTGCACCACTGGCTTCAACACCAACATCCTAGCTGCCGACCAAGCCGCGACCCAAAGCTCTACAACAATGCAGAATGTGACTACCCTAGGCTTCGCAGCCAATGCCAGCACTACCTATGTATTTGACGCATGGATCCCAATAGACGACTCGAACGCTACCGCCGACGCAAAGTACACATTCACCGTACCAACAGGTGCTGTGCTTACCATTGCCACCCAGTACTACAGCACGGCTACTGCCAATGTATTGTGCAACATCATCACCTCAGGCACTGCCTGTGCCAACACTACCATCAACCTCGCTAACCATTTCATACAGGTACGCGGCTTCGTAACCAACAGCACCACAGCAGGGACGGTACAGTTCCAGTTTGCCCAAAACACCGCCACAGCGGCCAGCTTCCCGGTGATCAAAAAGGGTGCCACAATTACCTGGAAACAAAGCAACTAGCTGCTGCAACGCATAGCAAACGACTACCCGGACACGGCACGTGCGGGTCAAAAAATATGCTGTCGTAGCATATTTTTTGCTTCCGAGGTGCCTTTGTCCGGGTAGTCGTTTGCTAGCGGGCGTGCCATGCAGCCATGAGTAACGTCGTCCTACTGGCTAGTGACGAAATCGTAGACATCTTTAGAAACGCCCGCGATGAAATCGTTAGCCTGGTCCTCGGGCAACCCAACCATCACGCACAGCACATAAGGACGCTTTGGCGCATACACGATACCGCAGTCACTTTCCGCCCAGTTGGCGTTATATACGCCAATCTTGTGTGCTACCGGTACACTTGGCGGTAGGTCGCGGGTGATACGGTTCTTGGCTTCGGATTGGGTAAGACTGCTGAGGATTTCCTGCGAGTCGTGCTTGTTGACATATGCCGAAAAATACAGCCCCTTTAGCACCGACGCATACGACCGGGCAGTGATTACTGCTTGGCCATCTTCCATATTTTGTTCGATATCCAGCCGCGCCATGGACTGTTCGTCGTAGGAAAGCAGGTTTTTGATATGGTCGTATATCACATGTGTGGCTGTATTATCGGAGTTACGCAAGGCATAGCGAGCCGCCTCGCGAAGCGTCAGAGTAAAGCCGGAGCCGCGTTTATAGAGATCGCCATAAGCATCGTCAAGCTCGCTGGCTTGCACGGTAACGCGGCTGTCCAGGTTGATCTTTCCCAGTTCAGCGGCACGGTAAAGGTTCATCACCAGCGGCACTTTTATAAGGGAAGCGGCGGTTAGCTGGCGGTCGGCCCCAATCCGGATAGACGTACCGTCGGGCAAATATTCAAAATAAAAGCTTTGCTTGGCGTTAATGCCTTCAAACTTTTTCTGGAGTTTACTGCGCAAGGGGACGAAGTTAATAAGAATATCGTTAGGATTATCGTCAAGCACGTTTGCCGAAAGCAGATTATATGTCTTGGCGTCTGATGCCGTGGCCGGGCCGGGCAAGCCGCTGTGCCGGGCCCGGGCAATAAATATGCCGTTCAAGGAAACTGACAATGCCAGCAGTACTGCCAGGACAACAAAAGCAACTGAATGGCCCCCGCCGAACACAGTTTTAATCATTAGTTAATAGTATACACTACTGCCTAAGGTGTTGGCGCTTACTTTTTGTGGTCGTGGCTGCGGCAGATGCGCAGCATATATGCCGACACAGCACCAACAGCTTCATGGTGGATAAGCAGCTCGCCTTCGGCGGACTTGTAATGGCTGCCCATATCGGTCGCTGCCAGGCAGAACTGGAAACAGATTTCCAGTTGGCGCGTCGTCACGTTATCGCAGCGCTTGCGTACTACACGGTCGAAGCTGGCATGGAAATCACTCCATAAGTCACGGGTTAACTTTTGCAAGCGAGGGCTGGCTTTTTCGGCGTACATAAATTCGAAGGGCCCGTTAAGGTCGGTATAGTTTACCCATGAGTCTACCATCAGCAAGAACACTTCGTCCCACGACAAATGCGGCAAGAAGGGATGGTCAGCGATATTATCAAAAATCTCACTTACGTCACGCGTATAAAGCTCGGTAAGCGCCACAATAATCGCATCTTTATTTGGATAATAGCGGTATAGCGAACCGATAGGCACCTGTGCCTGTGCAGCAATATCGTTGGTGGTTACTTCTTCGATGCCATATTCTTTGAACAGCTGGAGCGCTGCAACAAGTATCTGACGTACCCTTTCCTTACCCCGCGCCTGCGAGGGGGTGGATCGTACCGCCTTAAACTTATCAGGATCATACATATTCATTTCAGCGTACAGCAACCGTCCGGTGGCCGCAATAAGATACCGCTTAGACTTTGCCGGGCAGGGGGCGTATGATGAAATTTATATGGCTTCAAAAATCCCTTCTATGGTATTCACACAATATCTAAGCGTAATCCTCAACAGCGTTAGGGATTCAGTGCTGTTAATAGACATTGAGCCACATGACACATACCGAATGATCATGGCGAACACCGCTTTTTACGAAATGTCCGGCTACGCCAAAGACAGTATAGGGAATACGGTAGACAGCATTATCAAGCCAGAATCATATAGCAAGCTTACCGTACGCTATAAAAAAGTCCAGGAAACAAAAAAGCCATTGGAATATGCAGAATGGTATGACACGCCGAGTGGTAAAAAATTATATGAAGTGCGGCTAATCCCTATTTTTAACGCAGTCGGTGAGTGCGTACAGATCGCAGCGGTAACACACGACGGTACACAGGCATTCAATGTAAAAGAGTACCAAAAAGAAGCCGCCGAAACACTGGAACAAATCGCATATAACTTGCGTACGTTATAAGTCCGCCTAGTGTGCGCGGCGAGTGCGCAAGCGGGCATCTCGCCGGCGTTTCGGGTCGCGGCTGAAACTGTCACGTGCAATGCGTATCAATTCAGCAAAACCAATCAGGCCACGGTAGCCATTATTGCGCCGGTTATAATTTTTACCTTCAAACGCCAGGTCATTATTAATCGCGATGTCGTACGTCTGCGGCGTTACGTCCAGTGGCGGTATATAATTTTCCGACAAATGCGGTTTGGGGGTCACGCCTAGTAATTCTTCCATGTCACCTCTTTCTTATGTTTACCCATGTTGCAATGCCCTTGTCTTCCTATCCTTTAAGGCTTTGCGCAGCAGCTGAATCACCGGCCACAGAATGGTCACTATTTTTATCAAGGTTCGAATTCGAGTCAAAAACATCATAAACATCCGGAGCCGGTGTTTGAGGTTGTCTCATAACCGGCACTCCAATTACGTTTTTGGTAATGGTATAATAGTACGAAATGCAGAGGTAAGCCGCTGTAAGGTATTTCATACGGCAATACTATATAAAAATGACTGCTGAAGTAGACGAGACCAGCACTATATTAGTACAGTGTGCTATTATGTGTCGCATATGAGTTCCGTGGAAGGTGTCGCCCAGAATATTATTGAAGCGGCAGCAGCAGTACCAATTGACAGTCTAACAGTGGCGGCCGGACATATCGCAGCCGCATACCGCTCCTTAGCAGGCATCGAGAGCGGGCACCTCGCCGATGCGTTACAACTGGCAGATGCCGCATACAGTTCGGCAGCCCGGGCGGAGCAGCAATGCTCTATCGGCCAAAGCGCCATACGCAAATACATACAAAGTATAGGCATGGCCACGCCGCACACCGAAAGGGGACTCGCCCAAAACCAAGATCCCGCCCAAGCAGGGCAGCCACCGTCAGGCGCTTTGCGTGTTGACGGTGTGTTCACGCAGATTATTGCTGAGACAGTTGTGACCGGCGGTGAGATATCCAACCGTACAATTAATGAATTGCTGGCACGGGTGGCACAGCTGAGTGGGCACGTTATCGAAGCGCTCCGCGACCCGTCCCAAAGCGCCAGCGTAGTAGAAGCCGTACGGCGGCTGCAAGCGCTGCAGTACGAACCATACGCCAATGACAGTACCAAAAAAGTAGTAAACCAGGCACTCGCGGCATTACTATACCGGGACAATGGCGCGGCACTGCGCGATACCATCACCAAAGGGCAGCCTGGCGTAGCAGATAAGGCACTGGAGCTACTCGGCACTACTTATGGGGTGCACTCTAACCATGACCCGCAGACCACCAGCCTACTGGCACAATGGTTTGGAGCGTTAGTGGACACCCATGCGCAGGCACCGTCCACTACACCTGGCCGTAGTGCGCAGCAGGAAAACCTAATAGACACGTACGCACGCCTGCTGGCAAACGCCAACCCCGAAGAACTCACCCGGCTAATAGGCGATAGCAACGCAGCGCGGTCAAGGACATCGGTGAATGCCCGTACCCACCGCAGTATGTACCATGCCGCTATGCGCCGCCTGGCGTATAACCAGGAATTACGCGCCAGACTATTTAAGCGGGCAGGCCTGGACTTCACCACGACCACGAAAGACTGGGCCACAGGCAACACGGACAACGTGGGCAGTGACCAGTATTTCGTAGACAACACCGAAAGCGTCATCCAGCTGGAAGCGCACCAGCCCGGCACATGCCAGCAGTTGGCGGCGCGGCTGGGCGTATATAACTTTTCCCGTTACCCGGCAAAGGTGTTGCATGCAGCCCGCGAGGCATTAGACAATCCGCCGCGCGATTACATCTTATTTATGAGCGCAAAAGGCGACCACAATGGCGCGATGGATGTCAGCAACCCCTTGGGTGTCCTACACGACGAAATCCAGGCTATAGATCCTAGCTGTAAAATAATACCGGTCGAAATAAACACTCTCGCTGATGCCGTAAAAATACGGCGTGGGTTGCGGCGGCGTGGTTGGGGGCAGGCCGCCCACCTGATAGCCAACGGCCACAGCTCACCTGACGGCATGCATTTAGGCACCGAACGCTTCAGTGCGAAAACGGCAGGTGGCGGGAAGGGCAGGTGGCGGGATGCAAAGACACTACTGCGGTCAGTAGTTGCCCCGGGTGGTACCATCAATATCGTAGGCTGTTCAGCCGGCAAGGACGAGGCAAGCCTGGCCCAGCATATTGCAGATGGCTCCCAGCGGGAAACAACGGCACCCGGGCGGGACATAACATTAAAGGGCCTTCATGCAGAGGCCGACCCGGCCACCGGCGAGCCACGCCCCGTTGTTACATTCGGCATCAAGGGCAGCGACGAAATCAGCCCGACACTTACGTTTACACCAGCCTAACTGCTGGAGCATCACCTGCGGGGGATATGCACAGCTGGGCCGAGGACGTATTCGTAACGCGGGCCATCATAACAGGGATGCATGCCCATATGGTATCCTGTACGGTATGAGTTCCATCGAAAATACCGCCCACAACCTGGATGCCGCGCTTGCGGCAATACCTACCGATGAACTAACCGCAGCAGCCGGCCACATTGCCCAGGCGCGAAATATAATCGGCGGTGTTGCCGACATCGGCGTACAGTGGCAGATGTTCCCCCTGCAGGAGGCTACAGAGCACGGAACACAGGCGGCCGAATACCTCAAAATAGGCAAGGCCGAACTATCCGCCTACCTGGCCGCACTAGGTGTTGCGGCTACAGATACTGAAACGGCAACCGCGGCAGTCCAGGCAGCCGAAGCGCCTCTGCCTATTGCAGCCGAGGTAGCGAATACCATACACACAACACTTGACGATATGCGCGAGCTGGCCAAAAACAGTAGATCCAAAAACAGTACCATATACAGATACAGTTACAATTCCACAACCTTAGAGGCTTTAGAGGCTATGGCAGAAAAGGCCGTCACCGAAGCTGCCGCATTGCAGCCGGCAGTTGTAGCCGCGCTCGCTGACCCGGCCCAGGCGGGAGCTATGCTTGATGCATTGCAAGCACTCCGCTTTGAAAACGGCCATAACGACCTCGACAGCATACGGAATATGATGCGTGATGTGCTAGATACCATACTGTACGCAGGCGATTCGTCCAAGCTCATAGAGCTCGCGAGCCAAACCAGCGACCCTGCTCTCGCCGAACGCATAGTAGGGCTTATTATAGATACCTATGCATGGTCAAAACACCCTGCGCCTGCAATTACTGATTTTGTTGTCAAACAGTACAAGACCGTACTTAACTGTTACGCACTTAAGCCTCTTGCCGATAACGCAGATGAAGATTTCAAAAACTTCAACGGCAGAGGCAATACGACCGTAGCATTATCGCGTGCTGTCGCTGAAGCTCCAGTGCATGAGGCAGCCGTGTTAATGAAATACCTGAAAGCGGGCGGCGACGGCCCATTCATTATATTTGACAGAGCTACAATGAGCCGAATCCTCGTCGATAGCGACGGCAAACGCGTATTTGCCGGCAATGGGACACTGCCCGACCGCGCATTGCAAGAGATATACGAAAAGACATTGTCGTATCTGGCACAGGGTTCACATCAGGCAGAGTTTATCCAAAAATTCGGTCTGGATGCCGACCAAGTATTCGACGCATGGGCAGCCGGCCACGGAGGAAGAATTAGTACGTTCGCCGGAGAAAAGAAAGTCTATTCAGATGGCATCTTCTTGCGCCGGAACATGGAGACTATGCTCACATTGGAGGCCGAAGAACCCGGCATCTGCAAAGTGCTTGCCGACCGGCTGCACATCCGCAGTTTTGCACGGTACAGCCCGGATGTGCTACGCGAAGCATATGCGGCACTCAGCAATCCACCTAGCTCATACATCCTAGCCGCCATCGCCAAACAAGACCACAACGGCGCATTTTCAAAAGGCGAAGTAGAAGATATCCGTACGCAGATACAGCAGGATAACCCCGCAGCCGTAGTCATACCTATAGAGCTGGACACTATTGAAGACATGTGGGATATTGCTAAAGACCTGCGTTCTCGTGGCTGGGGGCAGGCAGAACACGTCCTGTTAAGCGGCCACGGTACGCCTGATTCAAGCGGGCTTGGTAAAGATGAAATCACGATCCAGGGCGGCGGCAACACCAGGTCGTCCTGGTGGGCACTGGGCATATTGGCGCGTAACATCGTGAAAGAAAGTGGCACTTTTACGTTCCTGAGCTGTTCAACGGGCAAGGGCCTGGCTCAGCACGTTTCTGATATTAGCGGACGGACCACGCAGGCTCCAGGCGAGGATGTAGCAGTAGCAGGAATTGACATGGTGCGCGACGCTTCAGGCAAGCTCGTACCGTCACCGCACTACATTAACAGTAAGACCGGGAAATCCCGCCCCACACTTACATTCACCCCGCAAAAGAACACCGCGCCTGTACCCCCGGCTGCTGCCGCTAGTCCAACACGGTCACCACAAAACCCAGAGCCAGGCATACGTGTGATAATCCCTCCAATAAAACCAAAGACCGGACTTTTAAAAACGCTCGAATTATTAAACCAGTTGTAGCCCCGCAGCCAGTATTTTGCGTGCGCCAGAAGAAAAGTATTGCTTTGACAAACAAAGCGCAAGCTCTTTACAATAGAGTATGGATAGATTCACACTTGCACTCACATTCGACGATGTACTACTCAAACCCCGTTACGCGGGGTTTTTGCGTTCTGAAATAGACCTGTCATGCCAGCTGACACCCGGCGTGCGGCTGCGGGTACCACTTATCTCAGCACCAATGGACACCGTTACCGAGCATGAGCTGGCCATTGCCCTGGGCAAAGCTGGCGGGCTAGGCATCATCCACCGCAACCTCAGTATTGCCGGGCAGGTTGCCGAAGTACAGGCCGTAAAAGCCACCGGGCAATTAGTGGGCGCGGCTGTCGGCAGCAGCGCCGGCTTTGAAGAACGGGTCGCCGCCTTAGTGGCCGCCGGGGCAGACGTATTGGTAGTAGACTCCGCACATGGCCACGCCCTGAAAGTCATCATGGCAGTCACCTATATCAAAACACACTACGACATCGGCGTTATCGCCGGCAATGTCGCCACAACAGAAGGCGCCAAGGCGCTTATTACCGCCGGGGCAGATGCGCTGCGCGTAGGTATGGGGCCGGGCGCTATCTGTACTACCCGCATCGTGAGCGGCATGGGCGTGCCACAGCTTACGGCGATCCTGGAAACGGCCAAAGTCGCCCAGCGCCACAACGTGCCGATGATCGCCGACGGCGGCATCAGCTACTCGGGCGATGTCATGAAAGCTTTAGCAGCTGGCGCGTCATGCGTGATGTTGGGACGGATTTTTGCCGCCTGCAATGAGTCGCCTGGCAAAACAATGGTGCTCAAACCAACCGAAGTGCCCAGCCGGTTTCAAAGCATATTAAACGGTTCGTCGGAATATTGTTTCAAGGAATACCGGGGCATGGGCTCGGTCGCTGCCATGCAGCGGGGCATCGAAGTAAGCTCCGAGGATGAATTCCACGGCAAAGACTTCCAAAGTGACACCCTGATTGCTGAAGGCGTGGAAGGCCTGGTGCCGGGCAGCGGCAGTGTCGCGGACTTGGCCGCGCAAATTGTCGGTGGCGCAACCAGCGGTATGTATTATGTAGGCGCTAAGACTATCCCCGAACTATGGGAGACTGCCGAATTCATACAGATCACCCAAAGCTCCTTACACGAAAGCCACCCGCACGACTTATTTGTAACCAACCCTGGCGCCAGCTACCACAGCTAATATTTGTGGCGGATTTCTATCTTCTGGCCAGCCTCAGCTGCTATAGCATTAAGTACAATGGTGCCGTCTTTTTCCTGGGCGATAGTATAACGGGTGTCATAGGCGCTCGGCTGGTCTTTGGTGGCTTGGCAGCTTTTGTTTAGCAATATACCGTTTTGCGGGTCAACCGGCACGTCCCGCATATATTTGGGTACCAGCTGGGCGCATAAATCCACATTGTTGCTTTCGCTGCCAATGACAGCCGGCGTGGCAGTAATGTCTGCAGGCAATTTTCCTGTATCGGCGTAATAGCGGGAAATAGCCTGGCTGATATAGGCCAGGTGCAGCTGTCGCTGAGTATTGCGCTCCTGCACAGCATAGTCGCGGGGGTGAATAAAGCTAAGCGCTGTCAGGATTGCAACGGCAACCACCGCAATCACCACTACCAATTCTGGCACTGTAAAGCCTGCAGATTGCCTCGCACGTACGAACTTCATAATATAGGTAGGGTAGCATAATCTGGCGCTGGGGCGCTACATATATGGTGCGTTTGCTTTTTTCAGCTGCATCTCAGCATATATACGCTATAATAAAGGTAATTTGTAAAGAGTTTGGACATGAAAGTAATCGTACAGATACCGTGCTTGAACGAAGCGGAGACCCTGCCGCTAGTACTTAAAGACATCCCTAAAAAAATCAAGGGCGCCGACAGTATTGAAGTACTGATCATCGATGACGGTTGTACGGACGACACCGTAAAAGTTGCTAAAAAGTTTGGCGTGAAGCATTTTGTGCACCATCCCTACAAGCAAGGCCTGGCGCGCAGCTTCCACGACGGCGTAAACAAAGCACTGGAGCTGGGTGCCGACATTATCGTAAACACCGATGGCGACAACCAATACCCCGGCCAATCCATACCTGACCTCGTCCGTCCTATCATGGAGGGCAGGGCAGATATCGTAATCGCCAACCGCCAGGTCCAAAAGATCGAACATTTCTCTCCTACAAAAAAACTATTGCAGCGCTTTGGCACGCACGTCTTAAATGTTGCTGCCGGCAGCAAAGTACCGGACGCGCCAAGCGGCTTCCGGGCATACTCCCGCGACTCTGTCATGCGGCTTAACATAGTTACTGGCTTCAGCTACGCCATGGAGACAATCATCCAGGCCGCCAACAAGCGCCTGCATATCGAAAGCATCGAGATTACTACCAACCCCAAGACACGCGAATCGCGCCTGTTCAAATCGCAATGGGAACACGTATACAAATCCGGCAGTGCCATCGCCCGGGCGTTTGTTATGTACCGGCCGTTCATGGTATTCGTGACGCTGGGCACGGTATTGTTCGTACTGGGGCTGATCCCGTTTGTGCGCTACTTATACTTCGTAGTCGGCGACACTACCCACGGCGCACGCCACTTGCAATCACTGATCGCCGGCAGCGTACTGATGATTGCGTCGTTTATCGCCCTCACATTGAGTGTCGTCGCCGACCTTATCCGCATCAACCGTGTCCTCATCGAAGACCAGTTAGAACACCAAAAGCACGCCCGCTTCGACAAATAAACAGACTACCGGCCATCTTAGGAGCCCCGCGCACATGTCGTATGTGGGAGTTTCTGAAGCCGGCAGCAAAACAAAAAACCCTAGTGTAGGGCTTTTTTGTTTTGTACACCGCGCGGGAAGGCGCTCCCACATACGACATGTGCGCGGGGCTTGGTTATTGGTAGTATTTGTTGCCTTCGAAGATGACGGGCAAGAGGATGCGCTGGGCAGTTTCGTTGAGGGCGCGGGCAGGGCCTTCCGGCCAGTACCACAGCGTGTCACTGCGGGTGATAAATGTAAATACGCCCCCGCCATTTATAAACAGCAATACTATGGCAACTGTAGCCACTACCTTTATCCAGGCGGCGTTGCGGAACGGCCGCAGGGCTTCACGAAGCGCGGCGCCGCAGACAGCAGCCATAGGAAAGAGCATCGGTATAAGATACCGGCCGTTAATAGCCACCGGCTGCCCGGTCTCGACATACTGGGAATAATCTTCAGCCCACAACACACCTATATACAGCACACACATGCCTAGGAGGCACAACAAAAGCGGACGGTTACGCAAGGCGCACCAGCCATAACACAACAGCGCTAATATACCTGTAATTGTCAGTAGTACAAATGTAGCACTCGGCGCAGGCAAGGGCGGATAATTACGGTAACTGTCGGAGGGGCCGTTCACTGCAAAAAACAGCCGGTAGTGCAGGGCCTGCGCCCATGTATAGGTGTATGCCAGCGCACTGGTGTTGGCATCTTCGGGCACTATTTTTGACAAGCCATAATTGCGCGCCCACGGGCCATATGCCAAACATTCGTGGATACTCAGCACCGCATCACAGGATGGTACTGGCGTATGGTAACGCACAGTGTTCAGGCCATAGCGCTGCACAAACAGGACAGCACTTACTAGTACGATCACCACGGTAGCAGCTTGCGTAGCGTGCGATACCGCCCGCCAGCCAGCAGTAAGCGATGGCAGCAATGCGCGCCACTGCCCCCGGAATGCAAGGATGGCCGAACCTAGCAAGAATAATACAATACCTGCCGCAAATGGCAGTACGGCGTACTTCACTAAACTTGCAAGCATACAGGCAGCCGCACAGAGCAGCAATGCGCGCACGGCAACCTGCCGTTTCAGCAGGGCGGCATGTACGTCAAAGGCCAACAGGCACATCCATGCCAATAGCAGTAACATGGCATTGTCATAGTTCACCTGGCCAGCCAGCAGCGGCACTGCCGGCACCAATACAAATATCGCCGCTGCAACATTAGTAAACGCTGCGGACATACCGGCACGGTGCAGGACCCGGGCAAATAAGTATACCGCCGCCACAGCCAAGGCGACATTAATAAGACGCAGCACGATAACTATGCCCATCTGGCCTAGCCCCAGCCATTGCAGCAAACGGTACGGGAAACTCATAGCGTAGTGGTATAGGTAGGAGGGGTCAGCAGCCAAAGCGCCAAACTGTCCGGCGTTGTCTGGCTGTCCGGCTAAAAATGGCAGCCACTGGTGGGTGTACATACGGATAACACCTATATGGAACTCTTCATCGAAGGCCATGGGATAGGCGGCCGATAGGGCAACCCACACACCCTCCAGCCCAAAAAACAGTAGTACGCCGTACAGAAAACGGCGAGATCCAAGTGCCCTTGTTATACGTGCGGTAAGATTCATCGGCTACCGTCCATTATACATGCCACGCTGAAAGCAAACTGAAAACACCCATGATATACTTTCTATAATTGTGAAAAAATATCTCAAAACCGCCATTGCACTCTGTATCGTGGCTCTTACTATAGGGATGTTCACCTACTACCTGTCCAACCATCCGGACACACTCAGCCAGGTCAAAAATCTGCCGCCGCTTACGCTCCTGGCTATCGTAGGCCTATACGGCGTATGGTTCGTCGCCTACGCACTAGTAACACGCGGTTCACTGGAGCTATACCAAAAGCACATGGGGGTTCAGGAAAACTTCTTATTTAATGCCTACTCCAACCTTATAAACTTTTTTGGGCCAGGGCAGAGCGGGCCTATCTTCCGTGGGGCCTACCTCAAAAAACGCCATAATCTGAGCGTAAAGTCATTTGTATTCACCATGCTGATCTATTACGCATTTTACGGCGTTATTAGCATTATGATGATGTTTGTCGGCACCCGGCCATGGTGGCAGACAGTGCTGCTAATGGTGCTGGCGGCAGGTGGCAGTATATGTATTATCCGCTGGTACAAGCGCAAAAACAGCGCAAAAATGGGCGACAAGCCTTCGTTGACCTTCATACATATCGGCTGGATCGCTGCCGCGACAGCAGTACAGCTTATAACCCAGGCCATCATTTTTGGCATAGAATTACACAACACCGGTGCCCACGCCTCTGCCGGTCAGGTGCTGGCGTATACCGGCGTCGCCAACTTCTCGCTGTTTGTAGCGCTCACACCGGGCGCCATTGGTATCCGGGAATCATTCCTGCTATTCAGCCAGGGCCTGCACCACATACCCAGTGGCACCATTGTCGCCGCTAACGTGATAGACCGCGGCGCATACCTGGTATTCCTGGGAGTATTGTTCTTGTTAGTATTAAGCCTGCACGCTAAAGACAAGCTGGGCATACGCCAGTTACAGGCCGATACGGACCAATCCGAAAAATAATAACAGCTATTCGGTCGTCAGCCAGGCGACGGCTTCTTCTTCGGTCTCAAAACCCTTGAACTTGGTATCGAGGCGCATCGCCTCTAATGTGCCGAAGAATATCTTTTCAGTTTCCTGGCCCTTGTATAGGATAGCGACTTTCTTGAACGCCCGCAGACGCCACATGATACCAACGCCCTTGGTCTGCACGTCGATATTCACCCCAGTCATAACCACGTCGCGGATATCATCCAGTAGCTTGTCACATTTACCCTCTTTGAGCACTTCTAATGCGGCGTCTGGCGGCTTTTCTAGGCCTTCCATAGCCATAGGGCCCCATGTCTTCAGATATACATACCCGTCTCTTTGCTCGATTGTAAATTGATTTGGTTGCACCGTAGTTTCCCTTATACGTTAATACTAACTATACTACAATTATGTCCACTTTAGACCGCAGTAACATATGTCACATCCCAGGCCGTAAATCCAGGAAGGAGACACCTTGGATATCCAGCAAAAAATAACCCACCTACTTACCGAAACATACAAAAGCCCTGTGTTTGGCGGCTCTTTTGGAGATGTAACGCCAGAAAAGATACAGGCCGTAACCATGCAGATCCTGCAGGTGGCAGCTACTGTTACACCACAGCTCTACAACCATATACTTGACGCATTCCCAGGCTGTACCCCAGAGCAAGCCCGCGCCATCGCCGCCGAAATCGTACCGAAGGCAGTCGTATTTTCTTCCGGGCTCACCGCTGCCGAACTGCCGCACCAGAATGCCCGCCTGGGCGACATCGCGCTGGCCATTTCGCTAATGTACCTCATAGACCAGACTATCGACCGCGGCGACGAGCCCACGGCACTCGCCGTAGAACAATACGCAGCCCAGCCGGACCCGGGTGCCGTAACCATACACCGCAGCATGGATGCTATCCGCGGCGCGATAGACAACGTCGCCTTAGTAGAGGACGCCAGGCGGGTCACTGAATGCTTCATAGATGAAGTACTGTTACGTGAGGTACGTCTGCAGCGGCTCAGCCAGCAGTATTACCACCTACCACCTGGACAGCAGGAAACATTCCTAGCCAGGCATGCCCGTGAACTCGCCGAACTCATGACTATCGACGCCGGCTTTCCTAGCGTGTCGTCAACGCTGTATGCGCTCTACCGGCAGGAACAGCCCCACTTGCCGCCACTGGCCGCCATCTACGGCGAACCCTTACTCAGCACCTTGCTGCAAATCTGTAACGTCGTCGTGCGGATTGCCGACGAAGTGGGGGACTGGGATGTGGATGCCGGCGGCTACCCCGAGAAGGGCGTTTTTTGTATCAATGTCTGCAACCAGCCACACCCGGCGCTCCTGGAGGAGCTGTACCGTTATGGCCATATCGACCCGAACATGGCCGCCACACTCACCGGCTTATTTACCCAGTTCAACCAAGCGCCCACCGACGTGAAAGCGCCCTATGGCGAACAGATTGTTGATATCCTGATCAACCATGCCCAGCAATTTATTAACGCGCTGCCCGCCGAGCTGGCCCAGCGCCACGGACTATACATCACCCTGTGTAAGCGTGTTCTGGAGATCGGCTACGTCAACCGCATGGGCGACCGGGCACTGGAAGCCGAATAACCATTGCATGCCGGGCGCACTTTCAGGAATAGATGATATAGTGGAGGCAGTATGAATTGGCTCGACGTTTTTATCGTGGCGTTTCTGGCTGCCGCCGTTATGCGCGGCTTGGAAGTGGGATTTATCCGTCAGTTCTTTTCGACGGCTGGCTTCTTTGGCGGGCTGTTTTTTGGTGCATGGCTACAGAGCCGCCTTATACACTTCGCACACTCCCCGGACACCCGGGCATTTTTAGCCCTCTCGGTAATCCTGGCCGCGGCCATCCTGTGTATGGCGCTGGGCGAGTACGTCGGCTGGGTACTGAAGTTCAAAGCTAAAGATACTAAGCTCATAAACAAGATAGACCGCTACACCGGGGCGGTGCTTTCCGTAGCCACGCTGCTGGCTGCCGTATGGCTTGGCGCCAGCATGTTCAGTGCCGTGCCCAGCCCGGCCTGGCAGCGCCAGATCAATAGCTCCCGCATCATTGCCACCCTTGACCAACAGTTCCCGCCAGCGCCAGATGTATTGACCCGCCTCGGCAAACTCATAGACCCCAATGGCTTCCCGCGTGTATTCCTCAGCCTCGAGCCTGTACCCGCCCAGGATGCGCCAATCCCCGACATGGGAGAACTGAACACTGCCGTACAAACTGCCCGCGCATCTACGGTAAAAATTGAAGGGCGAGGATGTGGCGGCATCGTAGAAGGCAGCGGCTTTGTAGCCAATACTAACGACATCATCACCAATGCCCATGTAGTAGCCGGTGTACGGGCGCCTGTAATTATCGATAGCGCCGGCAGGCACCCAGCGCGGGTGATCTGGTTTGACGCTGACCTCGACATGGCCGTACTGCGGGCAAACGGCCTGGCAGGCAAACCCCTTAAGATAGACGCCGGCACCGCAGCAAACGGCACCGCAGCAGCAGTGCTCGGCTACCCTGGTGGCGGCAGCTTTACGGCTAGCGGCGCAGCCGTATTGGACTCATTCGTAGCCCGCGGCCGCAACATATACAACGAAGGCGAGACATCACGCAACATATACTCGCTAAAGGCCGACGTAGAAGAAGGTAACTCGGGCGGCCCCTTAGTAAACAAAGACGGCACCGTCATCGGGTTGGTTTTTGCCAAATCTACAGCATACCAGCAAGTTGGGTATGCACTACACATGGACCCCGTCATCAAGGGCTTACAACAGGCAGAAGCATCCAACACCACCGTTGGCACTGGCAGCTGCACAGAATAGGAATACTATGAAACTACTAGGCAAGACGATCACCCTGCAAAAAGCACTTCCGTGGCTGCTTATTATATGCGGGGTTATTGGCCTGGCATGCGCGCTGATCATCATGTACGACAAGGTGGAGCTACTGAAAAACCCAGCCTTCCGCCCCGGCTGCGACCTAAACCCGATTATTAGCTGCGGTTCCGTTATGGAATCAAAACAGGCTAATGTCTTTGGGTTTCCCAACCCGTTCCTGGGCATTGTTGGCTTTTCAGTGGTTGTTACCACCGGTGTAGCTATACTGGCCGGTGCGGCAAAGCTCAAACGCTGGTACTGGCTAGGATTGCAGGCAGGCACGATATTCGGCCTTTGCTTTATCCACTGGCTGTTCTTCCAGAGTGTATACCATATTGGCGCGCTGTGCCCATACTGCATGGTAGTGTGGGCCATGACTATAACCTTGTTCTGGTATGTCACATTGCACAATATCCAAACCGGCGTCATACAGCTGCGCGGACGGCTACAGCAGGCCGCATTCTTCGCCCGGCGCCACCACCTGGACATAGTATTACTGTGGTTCCTGGTAATTGCTGGCCTTATCCTGAAACACTTCTGGTATTACTACGGGCAATATCTGTAGCTGTAATTTGCTCGCTTACTCTTTTGTATATGCCCGCATCGCTGGTAAGCGCTTTTGCTTTTCCCGGAGACAGTTATATACTTAGGTTCAGAACGTATCCTTATTAAAACTGAAAACTAACATATGAGACTCAAGAAAACACTCACTTCGCTTACTACATTGCCGCCACTACCGCAGCTGGCGTCACTGTCTTCACTCAATGCCATCAACCCTTTATTGCTGGCTGATGTATTATTCCGCAAAGATAAGCGTACGCGTGTATTTATGGACTTGCCGCTGGACAAGCGCATTGAGCTGATAAACTCTGTTACGCCGCAAGTACGCCACGACATCCTGATGCACATACCCGAAGCCGACCTTGTAGACTTGCTGGAAGCCGTCGACCCCGACGACGCCACCGACTTGTTGCAGTTGCTCACTAAACACCGCCGCGAAAAAATATTAGAACTGTTGAGCGGGCAAATGAAAGACTCACTCAGCATGCTGCTGGAGTTTGACCCCGCGACGGCAGCCGGCTTAATGACCCTGGACTACATCCAGGCCGACATCAACGAAAATATTTCCAGCGTGGCCACAAAGTTCAAATACCACGAGAAAAGCACCGGCCGCCCACCGGTAATCCTAGCCATGAAAGACGGACATCTGACCGGTTTTATGCCGGGCCACGAGCTGGGTTTTGCCCACCAGAATGAGCTAATTGGTAAATACGTAAAGCGCATGCCTAGCATTTCATATGCCGCCACTCACAGTGAAGTAGTACGTTTGTTCAAGTCGCACCCACATGGCAAAGTAGCCGTACTGAACGACGGCGGCAACGTACTGGGGATCATCTATTCTAATGACATCCTACGGCTTATCCAGGAGAGAGAAGCGTCCTCACTGTATGACTTTGCCGGCATCAGCCAAGAGGAAAGTGTCACCGATGACGCACGGCACAAGGCCCAAAACCGCTACCGCTGGCTTATTATCAACCTCGCCACCTCATTCCTGGCAGCTTCGGTTGTAGGGATGTTTGAAGGAACGCTGGATAAATACGTGTTGCTGGCCATCTACATGCCCATTGTGGCCGGCATGGGTGGCAATGCTGCCACGCAGACCCTTGCCGTGTTAGTACGGGGTATATCACTGAAGCAGATCGAGCTAAAGACCGCCTGGAAGACGCTGCGCAGCGAGCTGGGCGCAAGCCTGATAAACGGCCTGATAAACGGCATACTGGTAGCTAGCGTTGTAATACTAGTGAACCACGATGTAAAAATCGCCGTTATCCTAGGCGTAGCGATGATCATCAACCTGATCGTAGCAGCGTTCTTTGGCACGCTTGTGCCGCTTATCATGAGCAAGCTCGGCAAAGACCCGGCGTCGTCCGCCACTATCTTTATTACCACCGCCACCGACGTATTAGGCTTCCTGGCGTTCCTGGGCCTAGCCTCCGTGATACTCGACTGACGTACCACCACCCTGGCCAGAGATCTGCGCTGCATACATCGCGGACATTTCGATAAGCGTCTGACTTTGGTTGCCTACGGCGACAGCTGCGTCAGCGGTCATCCTACCCCTGCGCTCCAGATGAGTGACAGTGCCCCGCAATGACTCAAGTAACGAGGATTCACCTATTTTAATAGCACTGTCATTCAACATCACTTCGGTGGCGGCATATCTGCCATTACGTTCCAGGTGGTAGCCAGCCTCTTCAAAAGGCTTGTTACCCACTACTTCGTTATATGCTGCTTGCGCATCATGGGTCAGGTCTTTTACTTCGGCCGCAGCCGCAACCGCTTCCTCGTGGGCACCACGTAATGAGGCAAATAATTCTGCAATCGCTTGCTCTACTTTCGTCACAAGAGGATTTCCTCGTATGCCTTCCAAAAGCTCGCCTGACTCCATCACCACCCGGACACCAGGCTGTACTTGCTGCTCCTGTATTTCAGCCAACCTTCTCAATTCTTCTACTACGTCTTCTACAGCCATTAGAGTCTCCTTCGTCCGGCGATTACAGAACGAGAGCACAGCATTTGCGCACAGCACTCTCGTTGCCATTTTCAAATTAAATAACATTGTAGCACGTAACTTCACAATACTTATTAGGTGTAGACAGCCAAAATGTTGCACTTTATCACAGTTGCCGCACCACTGCCGTTACAGGGCGGGTGCCGTAGTTAGCTATAAAAAGCACCATTTTTTCTTCTTTCGTAGTACCGGTGTTTATTATCTGCGTCTCTAACGAATTCTCAGGGTAGGGGTCCGGGTCGAGGTCAATAGAGAACCCATGCGCATGGTTTGTTGGCTTGTATCTTCCCAAGGCTACACGCATCTGTTCGCCAGGCTTGATCGTAATTGTCTGGCTAGCGTCGTCACTAGTTGCAGCGCCGGCAGGCATTCTCTTGTCTGTTAATTTATTGCTCATAGGTCGCATTCCTTCCGCGCACTTACCACTCACGCAATAAGAAACGCCATTATTAATGCACCGCCTTGTAATAGATATCCCACCCTAGATTGTAGACACTGGCTTACTAAGTAGTGCTGTATTTGTTCGTCGTAGTTCCGGCTTTTCTGCGATAGGCCTATAATAGATACGTGATTGCACAATTACAGGGACTATTATTCCGTTCTTCGCCCCAGAAATGAGCTTGAAGAACAAAAATAGAAATGTTACGTTTAGTAACAGGAACATTTTACTTAACTGTAAGCGCAATCGATTGCTAATACTCACGTTACACTTTTCTGGTGCAACATGTCAATAACTCTCAGGAAACTTCTATTTATATATGCTTTATTTTAAAAATGTCGAACTGGCAGAAAAGTACCACATCTCCCTAGGCACCGTCCGCAACTGGATAGAAGCCGCCCAGAGCGGCAAGCTAAACATCATCCTGCACACCACCGGCACCAAATCCTATGTCGCCAATACCGCCGGCAACATCGCCACCATCGAACAACTCGTGGAAGAACGGAAGAAATACCGCAACACCAAGGCAGTGAAACTGGTTACACCCAAGCCGGAATTTTATGAATTGTATAGCCAGGAACAGATATACGACATTGTACGTAATCTGGAAGTACACCGGGAGATACCTCGGCAATATAACTACTTTGCTGGCGGAGCAGACAAATGGGATCTATATATACAGCGTCTAGCGACAGAAGAGTCTTTTAATATTTTAAATCGGACAACGACTTTAATTGAAGAAAATCAAGGGTATCTTGATAGCCGTATGTCTAGTTACAGCAAAATAAATATTGTCGATATAGGCGTAGGTAATGCGTTGCCGGCAAAAAAATTAATTACCCATTTACTTAAACAGGGCAAACTGGGCAGATATATAGCAATAGACATCAGTCCACGAATGCTATCAATAGCTCGCAAAAATATCAAAAAATGGTTCCAGAAAGAAGTAACATTCGAAGGGTACGAACTTGATATAAGCCGAGAGAGGTTTGGCAATATTATTGCCGATACCTACATCAAGGACGCATCAAAAGATACTGCCAATCTCATACTATTTTTAGGCGGCACTTTACAGAACTTCAGGAAGAAGGATGTACCCTTACGTGTAATAAATGAAAGTATGGGTACTAACGACTTTCTTGTGCACACTCAAAAATTGGATTCGGAAGGGACTAGAAGATATTTTGATTTTAACCCTGAACCAGGAAGCGCCCTACTATCACCCAATCATAGATTAATGTTTGACCTTCTTAATATTGATGAAACACTCTATGAAGTTGAAATGGGCTACGATTCTATAGCGAGAGAACGATTTATAAGAATTCGTTTAAAGACTGCGCTAAATATAAAATTCGCATTCGAAAGCGGTGAACGTGAGATCTCTTTCAATAAGGGCGAAACCATACTACTTATGCGTGCCGTTCAAGAAAGTGCATACGAGCTCCTAAACCAATTTGATCGTAACGACTTCTACATCCTGCAGTCCAGCCAAACCGAAGACCAAGAATACATCCTCACCGTCTCAAAAGTAAAGCGCGACTAGCAAATCTATAATAATGTAGCGATAATTGGACAATTTTGTTTCTAAGCTAGGGAACTCGTGATACTATCGTGCAGCGTCAATTATTTTCAGTATTAATAGCTGTAATGAAGGATTACTGGGCATTTCGTATCATGCAAGATTCGACGCAAGAGGGATAACTATTTAAAATGAAGCCATATAAATATATTCTTTTGGACTGGGACGGGAACTTAGCTAAAACTTTAGATATATGGTTATTTGCACTTAAAACATCGCTGGAGAAACGCGAAATTTATTTGTCGGATAAAGAAATAGGTGCCGACTTCAAAATATTCGAAGAGCGTATGGTGGGACGGGGTATTAAAGACATTGACGCTATACTTAATGAGGCTAATTTGATTGCTGTAGAAAAAGTACTTGATGTCGAATTATATCCTAATGCAAAAAACATTCTGACTGACCTCCGTAAAGCATCTAAATATTTGGCATTGGTCACTACTTCGAGGCATGATTTGATTGACGCTTTACTAAAGAAACATGAGATGCAACAATCATTTGATTTCGTTGTATGTGGCGATGATACGTTAAATCAAAAGCCTGACCCCGAACCACTATTAAAAGCGCTTGATCTTTTAGGCGCGAGTGACCGTAAAGGCCACGCGGTTATGGTAGGCGATTCAAATGCGGATATTAACGCAGCCCGGCAAGCGGGCATTGACTCGATACTATTCTATCCTCCCGAGCATAAAGTGTTCTACGACATAGAAGAATTGCGCGCACTCAATCCAACGCATATTATTTCTGATTTTCGCGAACTGCTAAGTTGTATAGAAAAGTAAAGTAGCCCCGTCCCAATACATGTAACTTTATTAAGTCCGATCTTATAAAAAGATGCGGCTTATTAAATACGTGCTTAAAAATTAATACAAGGAGATTCGACGTGATTATTGCTGCGATGGCGACTATGCCTGACCGCTTACCTTATTTAGAGGAAGTCGTTGAAACAATAAGGGTAATAATTGTTTTTCAGAGGTTCTCGTTACTCGTGCCGTAACGCCTCAATAGGGTCCTTGCGCGCCGCCTTAATAGCAGGCGCAGTCCCAAACACGATACCTACCACCAGGCTCACACCCGTGGCAATCACAATGGCCTGCCAGGATATGACCGGTTTGAGGTCTGTATAAGCATACAGCAAACCGTCTACGGCTAGTGACAGCAATATGCCGATTACGCCGCCCAGGACGCTGAGTACGGTGGCCTCTAGCATGAATTGGCCGAGGATCTGCCTACTGGTGGCGCCGATGGCTTTGCGGACGCCTATTTCGTGCATGCGTTCGGTAACATTTAGCAGCATGACATTCATGATGCCTACGCCGCCAATGAACAGTGAGATTGCCGCTACGGCCGTGATCCAGGTGGTTAGCAGGCGCACCACGCTGCTGCCATTCTCGGCGGCTTGGCCCGGCTTTAGGACGTTGAAGTCCTGCTGGTCGCCGTGGGACTTTTTGAGGTCGGCTGTGATGGCGGCTACGGTGTCGTTCAGGGCTTTGGGGTCTTCGGGTTTTACCAGGATGGCATAGATGTTGGCGTCATTATTAGTGATGTTGGCGGCCGTTTGGTAGGGGATAAAAATGGCGTCGTCGAAGCTGGATGTAGGCGAGAATGGTACTTCGGGGAAGGCGTTCAAAACGCCGCGCACCACAAATGTCTGGCCGCGCAGGGTAAACTTGCGGCCCAGCGGAACGTTTTCTTCAAATAGGTCGGCAGCTACGTCGTGCCCGATTACAGCGGTCTGCGCCGAGCTGCTGTTATTGTCCCAAAAATCACCAAAGGCCATTTTTTGGTTCAAGGCGTCTGGCAGGTCAAAGCTGGTGGCCAACACTGGGGTAGCGGTGTAAGTACGGCCGTCCACATCCACAGCGCCGGACACTACGCCCAGCGGCGCGACCGTTCCGGTGCCTTCGGCGCGCTGCACTGTCTTTACGTCGGTGGTGGTCAGGCCGCTGATAGTGCCCATGCCAAATACTGCGTCGGTTTCGCCGGCAGATGTCAGGGAATGGTCTTTGGCCATGGTGCCTGGCCGGATAGTGATGAGATCTTTGCCGAAGTGGCTGACCTGCTCGGAGACCTGGCGTTTTACGCCCTCGCCGATACCAATCACGGTTACCACCGACACGATACCGACGATAACGCCAGTCATGGTAAGCAGGCTGCGCCAGCGCGCGCCTTTTACGCCGCTCATGGCCATACGCAGGTTACCCCGCATCATGGCGCTCATTTCTTACCCTTTGCAGCCGCGCGGCGGCGGGCGGCGGGCTTCTTTTTGCCAGCCTTGGTATTACGTACGGACTTGGCAGCTTCCTTGTGAGGCAGGGCGTGCATCAAGGTGGATACACCCTCCAGGTCGTCCTCTTCGGTCTTCACCGGAAGCGTGTACATAACCTTGCGGGCAGTGGCGGCAATTTCGCCAATCCTGGTCTGTTCGTCTTGGACGATGGCACCGTCATGCATATACACCACACGGGTCGCGTAACGGGTAAGCTCGGGGTTATGCGTAACGAATAGGATCGTGTTGCCGGTCTTGTGGATTTCGCTCAACAGCTCCATTACCAAGCGTGAGCTGGCGCTGTCCAGGTTGCCGGTGGGTTCGTCGGCAATGATGATCTTGGGGTTATTTACCAGGGCGCGGGCAATCGCCACACATTGTGCCTGGCCACCACTGAGGTGGCGGGGGAAATAAAATTCGCGCCCGGTCAGGCCCACGCGTTCCAGCATGTTCATAGCTTGCTTGATGCGCCCGCGGGAACCCAAGCTCTTGTAGGCAAGAGGCAGGGCGACATTTTCGATCACAGTCAGGCGGGGCAGCAGGTTAAAAAACTGGAACACAAAGCCGATGGTGTCACGGCGGATTTTAGCCCGGCGGCTAGCGTTCAGGCGTTCTACCGGCTTGTTATGCAGGGCATACCGTCCGTGCGTGGGGCGGTCCAGCAGGCCGATCAGGTTCATCAGGGTAGACTTGCCGCAGCCGCTCGGACCCATCACTGCTACAAATTCACCCTCGTCGATCTTGAGTGAAATTTCATCTAAGGCAACTGTCGTGGCATCGCCGAAGCCATACAGCTTGCTGACTTCCTGTAATTCTATGATGGGCATGTTAGCTCTAAGTGTATCTGTCGGATACTATGGGGACAAGGAGTTTTTGTTGTATAATACACGGGTCGCAATAAAAAGCATGGAGAGGTCGCATAGTTGGTCTAGTGCGCTCGCCTGGAAAGTGGGTACAGGGGTGACTCTGTCGAGGGTTCGAATCCCTCCCTCTCCGCCATACTTATTGCAAAAACGCCCGCTTGCTGGGCGTTTTTTTGATACCGCATGCCTATGCTGCACGGGGCTGTTAGTTTCGTACCCGCTACAGAATGAACTGCCGGTATTCCTCCACCAGCCGTGCCCCTTCCTGTAAGCGGGCGAGCACGTTGCCCACGTCATCATGAGCAGTACTCATGCTGGACATGATCACAGCAGCCGCCACAGCTTGCGGCACATCACCCAATGCGGCACGTATAGTATGCAGCGCCCGGTTAACAGCTTCGGTGGCGAGTGCGAGTTCGTCCTGCGGCAGGCGTTCCAGTGCCGCACGCACACTTCGCTCAATTGTTTCTATATTGGCCGCGCAGCCATGCTCACCATGCGCTACAGGGTTGACGCCATCAATATTAGGCGTACCATTGCCTTCACCGAATACATACTGTTGAATGCGCTGCGCACCTTCTTGCAGTATGTCAAGGAGCCAGGGATCGTAATCCGTAATATGCAATTGACGGAGCAAGCTTTCGTCAGCATCTCGTACGGCGCGCAGATACCGTAGCAGGTTACGCACCTCGTCCGGCGCCACAGTACCATTGACGGCCATCCGGACAACCTCCAATGTACGGCGTACCGGGTCATCCTGTGGCAATGTAATTACATGGTCGGCTAACGCTTGGGGGTAACGGCAACGAAACAATACCTGCAACCGCGCCTCTAGGCGGTCTAGCGTCATATTCAGGCGGTGCTGCTTCTTTTCATCATCACCCGGCTTTTCAATGTGCTGAGGCGGCAGAGTAGGCAGGTCCTTGAGCCGTGGCTGGATTGGCGCGCCTTGCGTTACCCTAGGTTCGCTGGACGGGCTGGGAACCGGCATGGTCGAATCCTCGGAAGGAGGCGTTGCATCCAAAACATACATACGGCCGTCCGGGCTAGTAAATACCGTTTGCCTGTGGCCGGCAGTAGTAATCTGGCCTCTGGCGTCTACAGTATACCCGCTAATAGTCACCGCGCTTCCGGCACCAAATAGCTCATTCAAAATTGCGCATTTCACATCTGCAGATATCGTGCACTGCTGGGCCATGCGGCCATCGGCCACGAGCCGTACATAATCCTCAAGCGTATCAGCCGCCATATCTCCCGGCAAGCCATCCCTGGCCGCCGCATACCGGTCTTCGGGCAGCCGGTAATCACAATAGGACACCAATAACGAGCGCAGGCCTTCGACCGTCAGGTCCGTTTGGGCTGCAATAGCCGTTGCCAGCCCCGGCATCTGCAGGCGCATCGCCAATTCTGCCGCCCGCTGCTGTGTCTCCTCGTCTAAGGGCACCTCCGCTGCAACATACGGGTCATGTGTATCGCGTACAAATCCAAACCGTGTGCCGCTACTGCTTACAAGCGTATAGCCAGGGATAAACAGCTCTATGTGCTTGCCCATATAATATCCGGCATGCTCGTTTATTTGCAGCACCACGTCCTCGCCCGGAGTAAAAGCTGGCACACCTGCAGTTGCCGGCTGTACCATAATTATGCGGCCCTCAAGCCGGTCTACAGATTCGGGGGAAAGCCGGCCTATGACAACCGACTTCCGATACTCGTAATCACTCCGTGTTGTAAATCCGCTCATCTGCGTTGAGTCACGCATGCTGCATAACCGGTGACGGCGCACTTCTTCTGCGTGCAGGGTATCATGGTTTATATATTCGGCAACTGGCGTATGGCGCAGCTGGCTCTGCAGCTCTTTGTCCCTGTCGTAGTTAAGGATACCTGTGTGGTTGATTACCAGGTCGACCGCTTGGACGACAGCGTTGTCTGCAGCATTAGCGGCAATCTCCTGTACGGAAGTTGTATTCTCAGGGTCGACAATTTGCCAGATAAAGTCATAGAGCATACCCTCGCGCAGAGTATGCATCGCCACTGACGTATCAACCTTAAAGGTACCCATTATCTCTTCCACGGCCCGGAAAATGACTGTGGATGCCTCATCCGTATGTTCTGCAGACGAAACGCCTTCACCCTCTAGTATTAAATTGGCCGTGCCGCGTTTAAATCCGGTGATTGTCGCGCCAAATTCTGCCTGCGCCGCGCGGAAAAGGTAGGGGAAGAAATAAGACCGGGCACGTGCAATAGCATTTCCTTCAGCCTGTATATGCGGCTGGCGCACCGTCTCTTCCTCTAGCAGCTGTATGCCCCGCCGCACAGCCTTACGGGCATTTGGCGCCGTCTGCAATGGCTCCCAGTCGTGCAGTCCGGCACGCCCTTCACGCCGTATCTTTTGCTCGCGTTCATCGCGTAACGACGGAGGCAAAGGCCGCTCCTCAGCAGCGGTAGGCAATTGCGTAGTAAATGATTGTATAAGTGTGTGTTCGGGCGTTTCAACAATCGCAGCCGCCAGCGTTGCGCACATCTCAGCCCTACGGCTTTTCAGGCTTTGTTTAATGGCGTCTGTAACCACATCCAAACCTGCCGCCCGAAGCCGATGCTGTGATGCAGCGCTACAGTCGCTCGTAAACGGCTTCCGGGTGTCTGTGCTAATAAAACCGCCATCAATTTTAGAGGAGGTGAGCACTACCCCCTGAGGCACGGGGCCGCCGGGGTCAAACATCTGCCATTCCAGGATGCACGCGGCCGTGATAATAGCATTGCGTTCGTGGTTGTTGATAGCCGTAGTAAGCGCCTTGTCGATAACTTGCAGCAATGCCTTTTTCTGTGCATACACGACTGCAACGGGCGGGGTACACAGCTCGGCAAATCTATACTCCGCATCGCTTTGCGCCCACATCTCACCATGAGGGGCAGGCGGGGTGTCCGTCTCGTGCCGGGCTGTATATACATAGTCCGGGAAGCCTTCGGCAGGAGGCATTTCAGAATTAGTCACAGCATTACTATATAATGTTATTTGCATAAGAGAAATGAACATACTACAAGTAGGCAAAGGGCTAGCCATGGATCAACACTGCATGGTAGGATGACAAGTGAAAGTGCTTATAATCACATGCGCGTAATTACATCAGGCAGGCCGTACATAGATATCGACGCTTACGCAGGCATAGTCGCGTACGCCGAATTACTCGCGCTCTACAACCAACGTGTTGTAGCTGCTACAACATCCGTCCCAAACCACAGCATTCCACCTAGCCTGCGTGCACTGCCAGTATCCCTTACTTTCGGCTACCAGCCGGTGCCGGAAGACCGGTTTACCGTTATCGACGCCTCAGACCCTGAATATTTCGACCATATGGTCAACATCCAAAAAATCGACGAAATCATCGACCACCACCCCGGCCTGGAACAATACTGGCAACGGCTGCTAGGCGAGCGTGCCGATATTGAGTTTGTGGGTGCCGCCTGTACTATGGTGTACGAACGCTGGGCCAGCTCACGCATGATCAGCAATATGTCGCGCAGCACCGCCACCTTACTGGCCGCCGGCATCCTGGACAACACCTTAAACTTCGGGGCAGAGATTACCACTAACCGCGACCAGCGGGCCTTCCTGGATTTGCAGGCAATTGCCGGCTTCAACGACGAATGGGCGGGCAGGTACTTTGCCGAATGCCAGCAAGGCATCGTAAAAAACCTCGACGCAGCTATCAAAAGTAACACAAAAATTATCCAATTCAAGGACCAGCCCAGTGTATACGGCGTAGGCCAAATTGTGATCTGGGACGCCCAATCTATCATCAGCGACCATCTGGACACCATTGAACGCGCAGTGGGCAGTATTAAGTCACCGTGGTTCATGAATGTCGTCAGTATTGGTGGTGGCAAAAGCTACTTCGTGTGCACCGACCCGTCACTTCAGAGATGGCTCAGCGACTTGCTGGGTGTACGCTTCACCGGCAACATCGCGCCAGCAGACCGGCTGTGGCTGCGCAAAGAAATCATCCAAGAATCATTGTTGCGCTAACGCTGCATATAACAAAGCTTACAGCTTCAAGGTTTTACCCCCGGATATACTAAGTATATGAAAATTACCAAATACGGGCACGCATGCATAGTATTAGAAGAGCAAGGCAAACGGTTAGTTATAGACCCGGGCGCATTCACTGAATCTTTCGGCGACGCCAGTAACGTCGTAGCAGTGGTTGTTACCCATGTCCACCCCGACCATTTCAACCCTGAACATCTGAAAACAATTTTTGCCCTAAATCCGGATGCCACATTATTTTCCACTCCGGATGTTGCCAGTGATGCCACCGATGGCAACATCGTGACCGCAGAAGACGGCTTAGAGACCGACCTCGGCCCCTTCCACTTAAAGTTCGCCGGCAAGATGCACGCCATGATCCACTCCAGCTTCCCACAGCCATTCAACATTGGTGTGTTTGTAAATGACACCTTCTTTTACCCAGGCGACTCATTTACCACTATCGACGAACCTGTGAAAGTATTGGCAGTGCCGGCAAACGCGCCCTGGGCCAACGTAAGCGAGTCAATGGACTACATCGGCGTTATCAAACCGGAACAGTGTATACCAACACATAACGGCCTGCTGTCTGAATTTGGACACCAGATATACAACGGCGCACTGTCGAAGGCGACTAAAGATATCGGCGGTACCTATACCTACCTGCAGCCGGGCGAATCACTCGAGGTCAGCAGCTAGCTAGATCAGTGACGGGCGCCACTGCCATGCAGTATTTTAGGTGATACGGCTGCCTACTTGCTCGCCGCGCACTAATTTAAGAAGGTTGCCCGGGCGCATTGGATTAAAGACAACTACCGGCATATGCTGTTCCATGGCCAGGCCCAGGGCGGCTTTGTCCATTACTTTGATAGCTTCATTTGCCACTGCATCCTGGTAGGACACCTCGGTCAACAATTTTGCGTCAGGGAACTTGGCGGGGTCTTTGTCATAGACGCCGTCAACTTTAGTAGCCTTTAATACGACGTCTGCGCCGAGTTCCAGGCCGATGCTTACAGCACTGGTATCATGTGTAAAGTACGGCCGGGCAATGCCCCCGCCAATCACGATCACACGGTTGCGTTCCAGGTGTTTTTCCGCCAGGCGGAAGGAATACGACTCGGCCAGCTGCTCGGCATACACATTACTCATGCAGCGCGTGGCCAAGCCTTCGCTTTCAAATATATCCGTGACACCCATGGCGTTGATAAGCCCCGAGAGCATGCCCATTTGGTCGGCCGTGACGCGTTTGATGCCATTGCCGGCAATCTCAGCGCCACGCATCATATTGCCGCCGCCTACTACAACGACCAGCTGGCAGCCAGCCGCTATGACGTTTTGGCATTCCTTGGCCAGATAACTTGCCACTTTAGGATCGATACCAAACGAATGCTCTCCCGCCAGTTGTTCGCCCGATATTTTCAGAATGACACGCTTGTACATACACCCTCCGTTTATATAGGCTTGTTATAGCCGTTTGGGGGCAGCGTAGCAGATACTGATAGCTTAGGGCAAACACTTTTAGTGTACTGGGCAAAAATGGTAGGATAAACAGATGAAGATTTATTCCTGGAATGTAAACGGCATCCGTGCCGTCGTACGCAAAGAACTGTTTAAGCCATTCATAGACAACGAACAGCCCGACATCATCTGCCTGCAAGAAACCAAGGCCGCCCAAGGCCAGGCCGAAGTAGACCTGGCCGGCTATGAAGAGTACTGGAACTCAGCTGAAAAGAAAGGCTACAGCGGCACAGCCATATTTTCCAAGGTAAAACCGCTGGCCGTATTAAATGGCTTCCCAGAAGACATTATTAAAGATTACAAGGTCACGGGCGATACCTACGGCGACCCCAACAAAGAAGGCCGCGTAATCGCCGCAGAATTTGAAAAGTTCTACGTAGTTACCGTGTACACACCTAACGCCAAGGACGACCTCAGCCGTATCCCGCTGCGTGAAAAGCACTGGGACCCAGCATTCCTGGCCTACTGCAAACAGCTAGAGAAGAAAAAGCCCGTAGCGTTCTGCGGCGACCTTAACGTTGCCCACACCGAAGATGACCTGGCAAACCCCAAGCCCAACCGTGGCAAAAAGGGCTTCACCGAACAGGAGCGCCAAGGCTTCCAAAACTTTCTTGACGCCGGTTTTACCGACACACTGCGCATGTTTAAAAAGGGGAATGGCTATTACACCTGGTGGAGCCATTTTGCCAATGCCCGGGCCCGCAACGTCGGCTGGCGTATCGACTACTTCCTAGTATCTGATGTACTAAAAAAGCACGTCACAGCTGCCGAGATCCATCCCAAAGCGCTCGGCTCCGACCATTGCCCAGTAAGCATAACGCTGGATATCTAGGCACACAATGCGCGACGTTACCCTTATATTCCTGCGCCGCGGCGGCGAAGTGCTATTAGCCATGAAAAAGCGCGGCTTCGGTGCAGGCAAGTGGAACGGCCCCGGCGGCAAAGCCGACCCCGGTGAAACCCCCGAGCAAGCTGCCATCCGCGAATGCCAGGAAGAAATATGCGTAACACCCGCCACTATTCAAAAAGTAGGTGAGCTGGAATTCTATATGCCGCACGATGCTACATTCCCTGGGCACCGCGCCCATATTTTTACCGCAACCTCCTGGGAAGGTCAACCCGCCGAAACCGAAGAAATGCGCCCGCAATGGTTTAAGACAGATGCCATCCCGTACGACAAAATGTGGTCCGACGACATCCTATGGCTGCCGCTGGTACTCGACGGCAAACAGTTCAAAGGCAGCGTCACCCTTGGCCCGGGCGACGAAATAGTCCACCAGGACATCCGCCAGCTCTAGTCCTTTATGGCACCACTGCACACTATATATAGTTATAATCATACACGTGTTTGTAATTTTAAAGATGACTAGAAAGGGCATCGCTATAAGTTATGCCGTAGTGCTCACGCCATCTCTCAACTTCGCGTGTTGCGTTGATTAGGCCATGATATAAACGTTGCGGTTTCCTAATTTTATCTTGCTCGCTCAAAAATTCTGATGGGTTATTGAGATTCAAAGAGAGATACGCTCGCTGCGCGCGATGGAAGTTTTTTACAGCTTCCACAAGTTCAGGATATAATTCAGTGTTAAATTTAACCGGCATGATTAAAGCCTTCTGTTTGGATTAGTTAAGGATGGTTTTGAAGAGCGCTATTTATGCGACTCGTAATATACTTAGTCTGCTTATGGTACGCTAAAGTAAATAGTACGATTATCGAGATCATACCGGAAATGATACAAAGTGTCGCATGAGCAAGCACCCAAGCACTGAAATGCTGGTCAACAAGATACACGCCGATGTATAGCAAAAATGTCGCTATCAGCGTTCGGTAGGTATTGTTCTCTTGCGATAGCGTATCGAGCTTTGTGTCTAGCGTCGCGGCTCGTACGTAGTCCGCATGAGAGCGAAACTTTATGATACCTAACTTTTTTAATATCGGCTCAACAATTAGAGAACCGATACGGCTAATGACAAGGCCGATGAAGTAATAGAGAAAAAACGAAAGCACAGCGTCATCGCTACTTAAATGTATATTACTAGTCTTAGTGAGGGCTGCTACAAAAATGGCCCCCGACAATAGAAAGTTAAACAACTGGTACGACGATATTTTTTTCAGTAGATCTTCCACGGCTATTCACTCTCCGACTCAACTCTTGAGTACAACGGCAGAGGTTCAATGTCGCCGTCATATCCAATAAGTGGAGCCCCGTGTTTAATACTATTACCACGGGTTTGGAATACTGGATAGCCTCTGCGTTTGAAAGCATTGGTCACTACCTTTTTAGGGTGACCATCTTTTTCACACGTGGTGCCGACCGATACATATGCCACCCCACGCTTTTCATCCGGAGCGTCGGTCCGTTCACCGAGAAATTTATCCAATACAGTTGGACCGCTATTGCGACGACTACCGTGGTGCGGCACCTGTATAAACTGTAGTGCACCAGGCAAATGGTCGAGCGCTACATATTCATCATAAGCAAATCCAAGAGCAGGCACACCAGCATCGCCGGTGAAAAGGTATTTACGACCATCATTTAACTCCAGCAGCAAAATGGTACTGGAGTTGTTGCTTGGAGTCGTATCCCGATCACCACCATCTGTCAATGTTTCTATTATGTGAGATTCAAAAACACTGGCAATTGTTTCGGCGGCATTGATAACTTTACGGTTTAACTGCTGCAATAGGCTGGCGCTCTGACCCTGAGCTTTAGCCGATGACTTGTCCAATATCTCCGGTACCAAGCTATTGTAGTAATCAAGTGAAGGACCAAGTACCGTCAGCACACCGTGAGGTGTTACATACTGTTTTCCGGCAAACGGCTCTTCAATCGGCACTCCGGCGTGGGTGGCGATTGTAGCTAAATCGTTCGACTGCTGTAAAGACGCTCGAAGCCATGGTGTAACTGGCCGACGCGACACTGAAAAGCTATTCTGACGATAAGCCTGCACTTCATCCGAGTGTTGCCACGGTAAATGCATCCACAACATGTCTACTGGCATATTTTGAATGATGCCACCCATACCGCCGATGTGGTCCTTATCTAGATGTGATGAAATCAGTAGGTTTACTCGTGGCATACCAAACTTCTTCGTTACAAGGTTCACGGGTTTTATCCAATCGTCTTTATACCCTCCGTCAATCAGCACCACGCTCTGATCATCCGGGTTTGTAGAATCTAGGTCACCAAATCGAACTGCAATGGCGTCGCCGCAGCTTTTGTCCCCAATCGGCAAAAATACAATTTGCACTTTACTCATAACTTATATACCCTCCAGCCCTTAGCTAGTTAATGTTGTTGTTTATCACATAATGGGTTCCATGCATGGCAAATGTCGGGTATGATCGTGTGTAGGGCTTGCGACAAACGTAAGCATAAACCGATTTTCCGACGAAACAGGGCCGTAAGGCCTTTTTTCGTATGCCGATAAACACGCAATCCAATATGCGCTGGACCGTGTTGCACTATAAGCCGATTTTCCGAATCGAGGATATGGGTGCGGCGACAGTGAGAGACCATCTGGCTATGTTAGTGGCACTCCCCCGGAATGCCTCCCTCTATCTACAGTCACTAGTATTATAGCACATCTATGGCACTCATAGCGATCGAGTGCCAATCTTCACGATTAATTTTATTGTACAATTACTATATGGACCGTAGTTATTGGCTGCAACAAACAAAAGGCAAGCTGCTGTATCCCGATATGGAATGGAGCAGGCCAGAGAACCGCATGACCGCTGGCAAGCTGCTGGTAGTGGGTGGCAATCTGCATGGCTTTGCGGCGCCAGCTGAAGCTTACGGCGAAGCAAATAAAGCCGGTGTCGGCACTGTACGGGTGTTGCTGCCAGCATCCATACAGAAAATTGTCGGGCAGGTACTGGCAGATGGCGAATACGCCCCCAGCACGCCCAGTGGCAGCTTCAGCCAGAAGGCCCTGAACGACATGCTGAGCTTAGGCGCTTGGGCTGACGCTGTACTTATAGCCGGTGACCTCGGGCGCAATTCCGAAACCGCCATCCTGCTGGAAAAATTCCTAGCCAAAAGCCCCTCGATCGTAACACTCTCCAAAGACAGTGTCGATTACGCCGTCGCTACGCCCAGCAGCGTATTGGAGCGCGCCGCGCCTACTATGCTCGTGCTCAGCCTCAGCCAGCTGCAACGGCTGGCCATTGCCGCCAAATTCCCTAAGGCCGTAACCTTCAGCATGGGCATATTACACCTTGCCGAATGGCTGCACAGCTTCACCAGCCAGCACCCGCCGCTGATTATCGTAAAACACCACGACCAGTTATTAGTAGCCGTACACGGGCAGGTCAGCAGCACCAAACTCTCCAAAGAAATGCCCGTCTGGCGCGTCCGCGCCGCCGCCCACGCTAGCGTCTGGTGGCTGCAAAACCCGGCCAAGCCCTACGAAGCCATTACTACTGCCATCGGCTTACTGTAAGGGCAGTTGCGAGCATTACATATACATATTAAGAGACTCCGCGCGCGTGAACGGGCTCTTATATGTATATGTAATGCTCGCGGAAGGCTATTCCTTAGCCATGTCGTACAGCGACACAGGTGTGCCTTGCTTACTGGCGTTCACCAGGAACTCGCGCAGCACGCGCTGGTCGTCTTCGCTGCGCCAGTACGACCAGTCGGTGGCTTCGTTAGCCTTGCTCTTGTCTTCGCTAAAGAGGTTGATAGACACGCGGTATTCGTTCTGCTGGTATTTGCGTACAGCGCCAGTCACGTCTAATATGTTCTGCAAGATTGCCTTGCGCTCGTTCGGGGTCAGGTCTACCTGCTTTTTTTCGTCATTTGTGTATTTACTTGCGAACGAGCCAGTGTTAAACCATATGTCGCGGGTATGCAATTCCTGTGCGGCAGCAATCGCGAAGTCTGGCTGCAGGAACTCGCTTGCCCGGAAGATCTCGCGGCGTGCCACCTGGGCGTTAGACACCCATGGGAAGCCCTGGATACCCATGCTGGTTACCAAGTCCTTGTTCAGGTCCTGCAAGTACGGAGTCAGCGCCAGGTAGTCGCCGTTGTTGTATTCGGTGTCGGTTGGCTCGTAGGTAACGGCACTCAGCAGGATACTGCCTTTGGCGTTGGGGAACTCTTTCTTCATGGCGGTCAAGTATTTATTGACGCATAGTGCGAAGTCCCGGGGTTCGGTGTCTTTGTTGTTCCATTCGGGTGTGTTGGATTCAGGGAAGGGTACCCATGTGCCCATCATCTCATCCGTTATACCTTGGCTATGCAGGCTGCTGAAGTATGTCTTTAATGCGGCGTCATATTTGCCGGCTAGAAAGTCTTTGTAGGACATGGCGTCGTCGCCGGCATATGGCTCGGCAATTACAATCGGCTTTACGCCTACCTGATGAAGTGCCTGCAACTTCTTGGCAATAGCCAACGCATCAGAGGTCGCCGAAGTAGTGCCGGCAGGGAAGCTGGTAAACACCATCAGTGTATCAGTAACGTACGAACCACAGAGGTCCTGATAACGCTGGAGCTGCTTTAAATGGGGGTCGGCAGTAAATGCAGACAGGCTTAGAGGCTTTTGTTTACTGCAAGTACCGGCAGTTTCCTGGTTTACGGTCACTCCTTTTACGTCACTTTTTAGGGCGCTTGCTATCACCGTCGGCAGGTCTTCATTGATACTTAAGCGTACCGTCAGCAGGCCAAAGAAAAACACCGCCAGTATGATCAGCGTATTTACAACGATCAGTTCTTTACGTTTCATGCCTTTTCCCCCTCGAGTTTCAGTGTAGTACCAATACCTTGGCGGTTCCAGCGCTGCCATTCCACGTCTTTGCCGGAACGGATCATCTTAATGCTCTTGTACAGCGACAAAAACTCAATCCAGTCCAGCATATAGAAGATAGGCCATACAAACGGGAACGTCAGCGCCAGCAATGGGCGCGGACGGGAGGTATGGAAGAATGATACGGCAATAAACACCAGGAAGATAAACAGCAGCCCAATGGTCAGGGACAAGAACTCACTGGTAACAATACAGTAGGCAATGAAAATGGCGAGGGCAATTGGTTCGAACAGCAGCTGTATTTCGGCCAGTATAGAAAATGGCAGGATGAAGAACGATAGGAACGTATTATGGTGCTCTTCGGTAGAGAAAAACAATGAACGGTACTTATAGAAGGTGTCTAAACGGCCCTTCTTCCAACGCACACGCTGGGCGATCAAGCCACGGATATCTGATGCGCCTTCGGTATAACACACTACATCCTCGGCATATGTACACTTGTAGCCGTGGAAGCGGGTACGCATAGACATCTCAATGTCTTCGGTCTTGTTCTTAGTGTCGAACAGGCCGATCGTCTTAAAGACATGCCTGCGGAATGACGCACAGGCGCCGCCAAAGATATATTCGGCACCCATCAGGGCATGGGCGCGCTTATTGTAAAACCCAAAATAATATTCCAGGTGCTGAGCAAAGCCTACCAATGTAGAAGTGTTAGCCACTTCCACATTGCCTACGACAGCCATAACTTCAGGGTCCATGTAGTAGCGCACCAGCTTGGCGATCGCACCCTTCTGGATAGCGCTGTCGGCGTCCATAGTCAGGATCACTTCACCCTTCGTCAGCTTAATACCAGTGTTCAGGGCCACACCCTTGCCGCCGTTCTCCTGGTAGACATATACAATACGGGAGATAGCATTGCGGCGTGTCTTGCGCACATCTTTCAGATAATCCTTGATTACCTTGTCTGAGTTGTCCGTAGAACCGTCATTTACGATAATCAGCTCGGTATTTTTGTAGCCGTTCTCAAGTACAGAGTCGATAGTCTTCAGCACACCTACTTCTTCGTTCCAGGCAGGTATCACCACAGACACGCGTGGCGCATATACGTTGTCCGTAGCATTGTATTTTTTCATCGCCCGGATGTAGCGGATCTTTTCACGCACCGGGTAGAAGGGGGAGATAACCAGGAAGAAAAAATTCTTCAACAGAGTAGTAATTACAAAGAACCCCACGATATATCTAACAATGTTGAATAATACTTCTTCCATGCCTACCTACTTCTTTAACACTAATGAATACCCGTAATACGTGCCTGCGTGCGGGTCCTCGATAATCATTACTATTTGGCGGTCTTCTGATTTGCTGACAATAAGCGAGCGGTTCAGGGACGTCACCTTCTTTTCAGCCACTGCATACAGCTGCATGCCACCATGGGCGTCAGTGACTTTTACCTCCATACCTACATCAATGCGGTCCGGAGATGGCAGGGAGCGCCATGACTTGCTGGCGTACAGCAGATAGTCGACAGTTTTACCTTCTTTGTCTTTGTTCAGGCCAATGTAATGCGCCGTACTCAGGCGCTGGTACCACTGGCCATTAACTTTGCGTGCTTCCTCTACCTTTACGCGGGTCTTTAAGGCTTCAATCTCTATGTCGCTGATACCGCCCATATCGGACAGTTGCTCGCCTGTGTCGGCCTTAGCGGAAAATTCACGGACCGCTGTGTCGATAACTTTCTGGGATGACATGCGTTGGATAGAGTGCGCGACCACAATATCCTTGTTCCATAGCACTTCATAGGTGTTCATAAACACCAGTGCAGTAAACGCAAAGCTGACGAACGCAAAAATATATTTGTAAGAACGCTGCATTGCTTATAAACCCTTAGCTTTTATAACAATACGCAGTATGGCGTTCATGATAGCGGCTAAAATATTACAGCCAATTACCATGACGGCAGCTACAGCTAATACGATAAGCATAAAATTAACAGAGATAAGACTATCGGGCATAGGCACTCAATGACATCCAGACATTAGCTTGTAATTCTGTCAAAGTATATCACTTAATTATGGATTTTAAATTAAATATTTGCACTTTGTACGAGCTTTTGCAGCAAAAGCGAATAAACGCTCTATTATGCGCCGATAAGTCGCAACACTTGCATTTATATGGTATAATTATACAGATTAGTCAATTTAAGAGACGTTACATACATGCCACACGCACCCGAACACATCGCAGTTGCAAGCCCCAGCCAGGCTGAAGCAGTCGCACAATCAGAACTTTACAGTAAAATAGCAATCGCTATTCATATGCCCGAGGGCAGTGTAGGACTGCAAGGTAATATAGCAAAGGCGGCGCAGGGTGACTATGTATATATTCCCGGTGCCAGTGGCTCATTTGCTGGCATGGATGGCATTACTTCCGACCGGGCATACCTGGATACGAAGTTCCGCGAATACGGCCTAGGCAATGCCTACCGGGCTATCGATCGTGTTACCAACTGGACGGGCGCCGAGATGTCGGCCCGTGAATTCTATAGTTACAGTGATACATCCAGCGAACGTGTGCTGGATCTCATACGCAGCGGTGGCATGTTTGCAATCCGCGGCACAGAAGCCGAAATCTTTCCAGCGGAAAGCATGGCCAACCGCCGTGGCGAAGCGCATCGCCAGCTATGGTCACCATTACGCATTAGCGGTGACCGTATACCTGTATACGAGCTAACCACTACACCCACCGAAGACGTCCGCAGCCGCCGCAGTTCGTTCATCCAGCATGGCTGGATGCTATTGCCGCAGCTAGTCATCCCCGAATAGGCCCATACACTCACGACGGCAATAAATATATAACGAAAAAGACCTCCGCAAATGGAGGTCTTTTTCGTTGGTGGGCGAGGAGGGAATCGAACCCTCACGAGCAAAGCTCACAGGATTTTGAGTCCGGCGCGTCTACCAATTCCGCCACCCGCCCAAAAACATCCAGTGGATGTTTTTGTAGCCTTCGAACGAAGTGTCCTGCATAAAGCAGTAAAAATTCGTGCGCCAGCCACATTGTTTTTGTAGACTCGAGCGAAGCGTCTTTCATAAAAATAATCAGACTATTTCACTATCATCCACAAAAAGTAGTTGGTAGGTACTACAGCATCAGATTGTACTATAACTGAGGGGATATTGCGAGCATTAGCACTATGCGCCAACACTCTTAGCCAGTATTAGGCGGTCACGCAGGCGAACAGCAGATGCACGGCGACGAATGCCAGGCAGTGTAGTCGTGGCAGCGCCCAATGCCACAAAGCCACGCACGAGAGTTTTAGCCTTGGCGACAGCCTGACCCTTCAGCCCTAAACCAGAGGTGTGCTCTGCCAAACCTGGCGTCTCAGATAATGGCGCGACGGCAATTGCGCCTAGGGCATACTTCATCGCCAGACCGGTGTTGCCGTTTACAGATTCTTTCAGGGACAGGCGGTGTAAAATGTTGACAGTGTGCTGGTGTGGCCATAGCGTGCCGGTGTGCTGTCGCTGTATATCCATATAGGCAAGGTCCAGCAGGTTGTCGGCATAGGCATGGGTACTTATGGCACTGGAATGCTGGCCAGCCAGCCGCTGGCGGGCAGCTGCCCGCAGCACTACTGTCCCAGCATTAATACGTACCGAAGGCAATTCCCAGGTACGCAAGTGACGCGCTTCATCATCATCGTCCGAGGTAGGACGGGCAAGGTACAGGGCGTCACGGGCATGTTCGCCCGCAGCAATATGGTCGCCTTGTCGCTCCAGGTTAAGGGCACGCGCCGCCAGATATCCTGGTAAGCGCGGGTCAGTAGGTGCCGCACCGTCTATACGCTGGCTGCGCACGCCCTCGGCTTCACAGTGGCGGCCGGCAGCGTGCAGCACGACAGCTTCATCCACAGTAGTTATTTCTGGCTGTGTCATTATATATATTATGTCATTTATTTTTATAGTTCGCCTAGGCGCTTACTATCCGCAGTAGGCCAAGAGGAGCATACTGTACTATACTTAAAAGGATAACGCGAGCATAAGCGCAAATAGATGAATCCTTTATTCACTGACGAGCCCAGTAATACCTCGCCCCGCCAGCCGGACGGGTATGTCTTGGCGCGCCAGGAACGGCGCCTTGAGCCGCTCCCCGGTGGCCAGCAGCGCACGGCAGACGCAAATTCGGCCGTCGATTATATCCGCAACAAAATAGACGCACTCTACGCTGAAGAGCCTAACGCCAAGCAAGAGCTAACCGAGGCAAAAGAAGCCCCTAAACGTTCCAAACACCAAGAGGTAATGCACCAACTCAGTACCTCCGGCAAGTCACTAGCCGAAATCCAAGCCGCCTGGCACCAGTATTACACCAGCCTCAATGACACCGAAAAACGTGCCGTGTGGCAGGAGTTTTATGCAGCAAATGACCAACATCCATCCGCATATACCCAAGCCGCCCACCAACAGGCTACAGCCCACACACGCGATATACCCACGCCGCATGCTGCGCAGCAGCCAACTACTATCAAGCCAGACCCTAAGATAGCATCCCGCCGCCGGGGCATGCATCCCGAGAAACCCGCCGGGCATACCACGCCAAAAGCAATTGTCTCCCAGCACGAAAACCCACCATATGCGCGCTATGCGCCAGGTGACAAACGCACCCTGGCTACCATAAAAAAACATGTGATCCGCACCGTACGTTCCCAAACTATTTCTCAGGCGCGTGCCAAACAGCATTTACAGTCGCTTATTTTTGGCATCGGCCTAGGGGCGTTGGTACTGCTGATCGTACTTTTCGGTTTATTCAACAACCTCATCATCGCGCCATTCATCCGGCCGGGCAGTAATAACGCCAGTGCCACCCCCATCATCCTCAGCACCGACGGCATCGCCCCCACCGACCAAGACCAGGTTATCATCCCCAAGATAAATGCCGAGCTGCCATTTAGTACCGGGGCCGGTACCGACGAAGAGTCTATACAGTCCGGCCTGGAAGAGGGCGTCGTCCGCTATCCCAGCACCTCCGAACCCGGGCAAAAAGGTAATGCGGCATTCTTTGGACACTCCAGCAACAACATCTTTAACAAGGGTAAATACAAATTTGCATTTGTACTACTCCACGAGCTGGTGCCCGGCGACATCTTCTACCTAACACATAAAGGCAAAGTGTACACCTACAAGGTCTATGACAAAAAAATCGTGAACCCCGACGAAACATGGGTGCTTAACACCGTCCAGGACAAAGTTGCCACAGCCACGCTGATAACCTGTGACCCGCCCGGCACTACGCTGCACCGCCTGGTGGTATGGGGTGAACAGGTCAACCCTGACCCTGTTACAAACGTCGACCAGGGCGCCCCCGCAGCTGTAGACGCCCCCGCAGCCCTCCCCAGCGACGGCCCCAGCCTCTGGAGCCGCATCTGGGACAAGATAACCTTCTGGTAGCTCCCACTAATTCGTTTAACTCTAGAAAGTTTCGAAGTCTATAAAATGTAAACTTCGAAGTTATTATATTTGACTATTTCGAAGTCTAAACATACACTACTTATGAAAGCAGGAGACCGACATGGCACTAGGCGTTACACTTATAACTAAAAAGCAGGCTGATAAAATTCGATTAATCGATGAAAACCAGTTTGGCGACCTTAAAGCTAAAGAGGCAGCGCCACGTGACCTAACGACTCATATATCCGCATTTGCGAATGCCGATGGTGGAGATCTTTACGTAGGGATAACTGATAAGGAGAGGATCTGGCAAGGATTTAAAAACGTAGAAGCGGCAAACGGTCATATTCAAGCTTTTGAAGATTTTTTTCCTCTCGGCGGTGACTTCGCATACGAGTTTTTTAAATGCAATGAATACGAGGGCTTGGTATTACATATTCAGATCAATAAGACTCAGAACGTTGTTTATGCATCTAATAAAATTCCTTATCTCCGGCGTGGTGCGCAAAGTCTACCACAGAATACTCCGGAAAAACAAAAGCGCCTAGAGATAGTCAAAGGTATACATTCGTTCGAAACGGAGTTAGTACAGGCTTCGAAAGAGGTGATCATTGAGTCGGAAGTTGCTAATAAGTTCATTACAGAGGTTGTACCGACCACCCAGCCCGAGCCATGGCTAAAAAAACAGAGTCTTATTCGTGATGACAGGCCAACAGTAGCCGGTGTACTCCTTTTTGCAGAGGAACCACAGGCAGTCATACCTAAACATTGTGGCATTAAAATTTATAGGTACAAGACTCGTGAAGCGGAAGGCTTGCGGGATGTTCTGGCCGGAGATCCGCTAACAATCGAAGGTGACTTATACAGTCAGATACAGAAAGCCGTGAGTAAGACCAAAGAAATCACGGAAAGCATACCGAAACTTACCGAAAACGGTATGGAGAAAATACAATATCCCGAGGAAACATTGCACGAAATCCTTACTAACGCCGTTCTACACCGGGACTACAGCGTTAGAGACGACGTACACATACGAATCTTCGATGACCGTGTAGAAGTACAAAGTCCCGGTCGACTCCCTGCCAACATTACACCAAAAAACATTTTGGATGAAAGGTTCGCAAGAAACGGCGCAATCGTCAGGATACTGAACAAGTTTCCCGACGCACCAAACAAAGATGTGGGCGAAGGGTTGAACACAGCTTTCAGCAAAATGCACGAACTGGGCCTTAAATCCCCAGTCATTAAAGAGCTTGAGAACGCAGTGCTCGTACTAATAAAGCACGAACCTCTTGCTTCACCAGCCGAGACTATAATCGCCTATCTGAAGGGACACGAACAAATTAAAAATGCGAAGGCTCGCGAAATAACCTACACTAAAACAGACTTTCGAATGAAAAGTGTCTTCAACCAAATGGAGAAAGCGGGACAAATTGAAAGAGTTCCCGGAACCAATACAAGCTCCACTGCCTGGCGTTTAAAGCAAAACTAATACCTTACTTCTTCCACTAAAAGACTTGGGCCTTATAGTTTTGGATCGTTATCTTCTCGACCAGATAGGTCAATGTCTGAATGTGTGAACACCTTCTCGCGCAGCGCATTAGCTAAACCTATACGCATGAAAATGGCTAATGAAAGTTACTGATCGGCCGGTGTCAGCAGCGGGGTAGCGGTGAGGGCGTTCTGAGGGGTTAAGGTGTAGAGATTGCCATAGGTATGGTCGAAGAATGGGGCCGTGCCTGATTTGATGGGCACAAGACTTTTGGCGTTCGCGCCATCGTAGTCAAACGCTGTCAGCTTGCCGTTACTACTCGCCGTCATACGGAAACCGTCCATCCATACAATATGCTGTTGGCCAGCATCGTAGGGCGTCTTCATTTCGTGGGCGTAGCCCTTGTCACGCTGGGCGTCGTATACGGCAAACTTGCCGTTGTTTTCAACCATGGCGTAGCGCCCGGTCAGTGAGAATGACAAATATTGCGGCTTGTCTATCTTCAGGATCTGGATGGGGACGGGCAGCGCCTGTTCCTTGTCCTTCAGCTGGGCCAGCGGGTTCTTGTATACATACACTTTATTTTCCGACGGGGAACCGGCGGTCACCAGCCAATTGCCAGCGAACTTCGACAGGCCCAATAAATAATTGTCGCTTGCTGGTGCAGTCCGCACGGTGTAGGTCTTTTCGTCTTCCAGCATCTTCACTTGTACTTTGTCGGCGGCCTTGTCGGGCGTCACATATATTAACTGATCCTTATCACTCTTGAAGGCAAGTACGTCTTTCAGTAGTGACTGCGGCGTAGGTTTCTTTAATGTGGCGGTTAGTACCTGATGGGCGTTCTGGTCGAACAGGTAATATTGGTCGTAATTGCCGTCGCGCATAGTGATAGTGGTGGGGTTGATACCCAATGTCAGGGTGAGGTTGACCGACTCAGCAGGGGTTTCACGGTTAATTAGCAGATATTCTGTGCCGGCCTGGTCGCTGCCAGCCTTGGCAAATGTGCGCTTCAGGATAAAGTAACGGTTGGCTTCGTCCCATTCCACCGCTTCCCAGCCCTTAGTGGTAGTACCGGCTGCATAGATGTCGGACGGGATAATAAATTGTTTCGATACTGGCTTGTCGGCGTCGAGATCGTATATGTCAAACTGGTCGGCAGTGATGTTCACCAGTAGCCAGCGGCGGTCCTGGCTTTGGCTGGTCATGCCTGGCGCTTCGGTATATTGCTTTAGAGTCGAGGTAGTAAGCTGTGACGGCCACAGGAACGGATAGTCAAAGCGTTCTACACTGCCGCCCTCCACGGTGATGGCACGCTTCCAGTTGTCATAGCCCGTACGGCGGATTTCAGCAGTATATGAGCCGGCAGGCAGGGTAATGCGGGTGTTGGTCTTTTCGTTGCGCTGCCCGTTTATGTATATGTCTGCGCCCTCGGGGTGCGACGACAGGAATACCAGGCCGTTTTGGATGACGTTGCCGTTTTTGTCCAAACCAAAGCCATAGGACAAATACAGCAGGATAGTTGTCCCCAATAGGACAACAAGCCCGATCAACACATATCCTAGAAGGAGACGCCGGGAGTGAGCTTTTTGTTTTTCGGGATCAAGGAAATCCATACCGTTGCTCTATTATATGCCACTTTCCCCTCGAATGCACAAGTGTTTTTAAGATGATTGTGGCCGTACTTTCCGCTACGAGCTATAGCCGGCGTGCGATAAAGCAGTGCTTTTCCTATGATAAACAGAGAAAAAGAAACATGCTTGCCACGCCTGGCTCAGGTGCGTTACTATACATATAACTTACGCTTAACGGGCGTGAATGAGGGGAAAACAACAAGCCGTGGCTAAAAACGTTATAGAACTCAACGGAAAGCGTTATGACGCGCTGACTGGTGCATATTTAGGAGCGGGCAAAGGGGAACCATATAAGCCTGCGTCCCAATCTGCTACTGTAAAGGGAATTCCTAAACCTAGCGGTAAGCATATTGATGGCTTTATCCGCCAATCGCCAGCTAAATCAGTAAAGGCAGTTAAAGCTGCCGTGCAGCCGGTCACTACCAAACCAACGGTTATCGACTTTTCAGCACCGCAGCGTGTTACAGATGACACCCACAAGCCAGTTATGGCTGGCGACGTCCATAAAAAGGTCAGCAAAGCCCCGGCCGTACCGCGCCCGGCAAAGCCAGCTAAGCCAGTTGCCGCAGCCAAGCCAAAGGCCATACCTGCTGCTAGCGCACCCACTAGAAAGATCGCTGTCAACCGCACACCTGCCACCACAAAGGCACACAGCCCGCAGCACGCCAAGACACTCATGCGTCACGTCGTCAAAAAGCCAGCGCACAACATCAAGCCAGCTATCCGCACCCAGGCCCCAGCAGAGGTCGCAGCCATTGAACCATCTTCAATCTTATTCAAGCCGTCAATAACGCGTATAGACGAGAAGCGCCTGAAGCGCGCCAAGGCCATCGCCAAGGCGTCCGGTATCCAGCACTTTATGCCTACCAAGCCGGATTACTCACCCAACGATACACCCATTATGGCCCGCAGCTTCGACAGCGCCGTGCCTGTTATCGCTGTACAGCCCGTCCCGGCACATGCCCATGGCAAGCTCACTACGCACAAGGCAGCCACCCAGCACAGCCCGCACACCGACATCTTCGAGGCCGCCATTGCCCACGCTGACAGCCACAAACAGCCAAAACACCCGGCTAAGCGCGCATCACGCAGCCGCCGCCTCATCAATACCATGGCAATCGTAGGCGCATTCCTGGTCATTGGCGGATTTATCACCTACCTGAACATCCCCAACATCAAATTGCGGGTCGCATCCGTACAGGCTGGGTTCAAGGCCGAAATGCCCGAGTACAAGCCTACCGGTTACGCATTGCAGGGCGGGGTGCAGCGCACCGGCAACACCGTCAGCCTCAAGTTCCAATCCGGCGAGAACCAATACACTATCACCCAGCAGCCATCTGTCTGGAACAGCCAGACCCTCGAAGAGAACACACTGGCACTTAGCAACAGCCGCCACAAGACCGTCGAAGCCGGCGGCCGCACCATATTCATCTACAACGGCAGCAACGCCGTATGGGTCAACGGCGGCATCCGCTACGACGTCACCACCAACGCGCCACTCAGTACCGACGACATCTCTAGGCTCGCCACCAGCCTGTAATTATTCCTAAATCGGTCGTTTTCCCCTATAATGACGCCCAGAGATTTAAGGATTATATAGATGACACAACCCGCACGAACCCGTTTTGCCCCCAGTCCAACTGGCTTTTTGCACGTTGGAGGTGTTCGCACGGCATTATTCGCATGGCTGCTAGCCCGCCAAACCGGCGGCCAGTTTGTACTTCGTTTTGAAGACACCGACAAAAAACGTGAGGTAGAAGGTGCCCGTGAGCACCTCATCAAAAGCCTGCGCGCGCTAGGACTAGACTACGACGAAGGCCCCGACATCGGCGGTAAGTACGGCCCCTACGTACAAAGTGAACGCCTGAGCCATTACAAAGAATGGGCGCAAAAGTTAGTAGATAGCGGCCGCGCCTACGCAGACCCGTATACTGCCGACGAGGTCCAAGCCTTCCGCGAAGAGGCCCAAGCAGCAAAGCGCCCTTTCCTGTATCGCAATCACCGCCCGGACAACCCGCCAGTATGGGATGGTACTCAGCCACTGCGTTTTAAGTCTGATCCAGAGTTCACTGCCCATTGGTCGCAAAAAGGCCCGGTCGTTGACGAAGTAATGGGTGAACTGAATATTAACCCTGAGGCAGTGGACGACTTTATCCTGATAAAATCTGACGGCTATCCTACGTATAACTTTGCCCACATTATCGACGACTTCGAAATGGAGATTACCCATGTTATCCGTGGCCAGGAGTTCTTAGCCAGCATGCCGAACTACCTCAACCTCTACGAAGCCCTCGGTATAGAACGCCCGCTTATTGCGACTATGCCACACATCCTCGGCCCCGATGGCAAGAAAAAATTAAGCAAGCGGGACGGCGCCAAAGACGTCCTAGACTACTTGCGGGACGGCTATTTGCCCGAAGCGCTCGTCAGTTTCATTGCGACACTCGGCTGGAACGACGGCACCGAGCAGGAAGTGTTCACCGTGGACGAGCTCATCCAAAAATTCAGCCTCAGCCGCGTCCAGAAAAGTGGCGCTCGCTTTGACGAACAGCGCTTGCTATGGGTAAACGGCAGCTTCATCCGCGCCTTGCCACTCGAAAGCCTGTCCGAGCGTGTCGCGGGCAACTGGCCTGAATCCGCCGCCAGCTATGATGACGCCTACCGTATGCAGGTCCTCGGCCTGGTACAGGAACGCCTGAAGTTCTTTACCGAACTGCCGCAGCTAACCGAGTTTTTCTTCACAGATCTACCGGTGAACCCCGCATTGTGGACCGAGCACAAACAGCTCAAAAAACTCGAGGCAGAGGAGATCAAACAGTTACTAGAAACTACCAAAACTGCCCTGCAAAACACCGAATTTAATACAGAAAGCTTAACCGCTACACTGAATACATTATTAGAACAAACCAGCCAGAAGCCGGCAGTACTGTTTAGCATCATCCGCATCGCCACTACGCAAGCTCCGGCTAGCCCTGGCCTGGCCGACACGCTCGCCGTTCTCGGCAAAGAACGCAGCCTGGCGCGCATCAATACCATGCTACAAAGCCTCTAAGTATAAAGAAATACTGTTATAGATTATTTAGTTTTCGCTGAATAGCAATTCTGGTAGGGCAAGCACGCCCTACCAGAGCCTGACTTACCGTCAATCGTCTGGAAGTAGAATGTCATAAATACATTATCAGCACCGTCAATAGTGTCTAGGCCTACTAATTTTTCCCATTGCTCGCTTTTTAAGGTTTCCAACTTACATCTGACAGACCCTTCGGCAGGCACCGGCGAATCACAGTTAAAATATTCTCTGTAGACGTCATCAATGGCAAAAATAGCGGTCAGCCGCAAGTCTTGCTGCTGGCCAGCTGCCACGCTTATATTGGTGCTAAAAAAGTCATTCATCTTAATATTTTTAACTTCAGGCCCGGTCGCGTCCTCTAGCCGGATATAATGAACCGCGCTATTGACGCGCCCGATATTTCCGGTTTGGTCAAACATCGCATACATACGGTTGATAGTAACTGTCTTGCCGCCAAGATTGGCGATAGAACATTTTAGCGGGACATGTATGTACGTTTCGTCATTTTTGCCTTCGATCAGCACGCTGTAGTCACTGCTGGTGTCGTAATCGTAGTTACAGAGAACAGTAAATTTTGATTCGAGCTGGTTGCTGAGGCTGATTTGGCTCAGCCGGTTCGCCTGAAATGCAGTTACGGCGCTTAGAATAGAAAGCACTACTGTCGCCAGAGGGCCAACCTCTTTTATGATTGCCCATGCCTTGCGTAAACGAATAGTCTGCATGCTGTTACTGTAACGAAAGCTCGTTACTACGGCAAATTATTAGCACATCGCCGCAGCAGGGTGCCATTACAAGCATAAGCTGATACAATAGTGCCTATGATTGATGGAATCCGCCCACCGCGGCGCCCGGCCGCCGGTAACGGCATGCGCTCCCCTGATAGGGACTACTTAAACAAATTCGCAGGAACTACCCAAAGCAAACTTCCTGGCGTTGAGCCATACCGTACACCCCAAAAGCTCAGTGAAGCAAAAGATCAGACGGGGCAGGACGAGTCAGGCATACCAGCCAGCCACCACCAGATTGCAGCATCCGTAGGTGCAGCGGCAGCCGATGGCGAGGGCGTGCCACCCGTAGGCGCAGAACCTGTGGCCGCCAAAAAAGAGTCATTTATGGACAAATTACGTAACCTCGATAAAAAACAGTGGGCAATTATCATTGCTGTCCTCGTAGTCCTTATAGGCGGGGGCATAGCGGCATTCTTTATGTTAAAGAAAGACAAGCCAGCCCAACGCACAGCCACACCTACCCAAAAACAACAGCAAACAGCAACTACGCCCACATCCAACAAAGTCACATCCACTATTAGCGGCTTGGAGATCGACCCCGACATCAACAACTTGCCCGTTACCGGTGTCATGATCGAAAACAGCACTGATGCCCGCCCGCAATCCGGGCTACAGGAAGCCGACGTAGTGTTTGAGGCCGTTGCCGAAGGCGGGATCACCCGTTTCCTGGCACTGTTCCATGACAAACAAACCGGCTATGTCGGCCCGGTGCGTTCCGTGCGCCCATACTACATCCAATGGGCTATGGGCTTTGATGCCGCCATCGCACACGCTGGCGGCAGCGGGGAAGCGCTCAACGACATGAAACTATGGAAGACGAAAGACCTCGACCAGTTCGCCAACGGCGGGTCCTACAAGCGCATCACCAGCCGCTACGCGCCGCACAACCTATACACCAGCATCCCGGCCTTGCACGAGTTAGAATCCAAAAAGGGCTACAGCAGCTCCAGCTTTACCGGCTTCGCCCGCAAAAAAGAAGAACCCTCCAAGACGCCAAACGCTACCAGCATAGACGTAAAGATTTCCAGCAGCTACTTTAACTCACATTACGACTACGACGCCACCACCAACTCCTACAAGCGCTCACAGGCCGGTGAGGCACACATCCAAATAGATGACGCCGGCAAGCAAACGCAGATCCAGCCAAAGGTAGTAGTAACCTTGTTTATGACACAGGGCAAGGCCGACGACATCCACAGTGCATACAGCACTATTGGCAGTGGCAAGGCGTACATTTTCCAAGACGGCAAGTTCAATGAAGGTACCTGGAAAAAAGGCGGTAACAGCGAGCAATTCACCTTCGCCGACAACAGTGGCGCACCGCTGAAGCTCAACCCTGGCCAGACATGGCTCACCGCCGTAGGCGACACATCACTCGTAACATATAAATAATAGGGCAGCATCACCAAGCCATGGATAACTTCCAACATTTTGCAAAACAGGTACGCGGAAGAATATTCGCCGTACTGATCATGAACAATATCATGATATTTGCGGCCTGGTATCTGGTGCGTAACATTTTCTTCATTACTGACGATGTCATTATCGTGTGCTCCATGATTACCGCCGGCATATTCGGCGTCTGTATATTGCCATGGTTTACGGCCCATTACATCACCGAACCGACCCGCCTGATATGGCAGGGCATTTTACACATTGCGCCAGATGCCGTAAACACCCCGGCGCCAAACCTCAAAAAACGCACCATTGGCCATGAGATGGTCGCCAACCTAGTAGGCCATGTATACCAGCTTGCCAGTGTTGCCAGCGAAGTAGACAAGCTTTCCGCCAACAAGCCCGGCGACCTGGCCCACAACTTTGTGGCCAACTATCTGCCTATGCCGCTGCTAATCCTGGATAAGTCCCAAAACATCCTGTTTGCCAATAAGCCCATGCTGGATATGATGCACCACACCAAGGCCGAAGCGACCGGCCAAAGCCTGTACTCTGTGCTAGATATGTCATTTAACGACAGTGACGGTAAGACCGAAACATTCGACCGTTGGCTGGATAATGCCAAGGCGACTTTGCCCGTAGGAACAAAAACATGGGAACATGTCCGCCTGAATGTCGCCGGCGCGGAAACCACGCCCCAGTTCGACATGGCAGCCTACTACAACAAGAGCAATCCTGAAGGCTTCGAGACCATGCTAGTGTTCTTCGACAAGACAAAAGCCTACGCTAACGACGATCAAGACCTTGGCTTTGTAGCGCTGGCCGTCCACGAGCTGCGTACGCCAGTAACATTACTGCGCGGCTACATCGAAGTATTAGAAGAAGAGATGGAGGGCAAGCTCGACCCCGAGACAGCCGAATTCGTCCACAAGATGAAGGCCGCCGCCCAGTCGTTGACTGCCTTCATCAATAACATGCTTAACGTGGCCCGCATCGAGAACGACCAACTACAGCTGAAGCTCCACGAAGACAACTGGAGCGATATCGTCAAAGCCGTCGTAAGCGACCTGTCGTTGCGCGCCAAGGTAGTGGGCATAGACATCCAGGCCGACATCGCGCCCGGCCTGCCAACCGCTGGCGTCGACCGTGTCAGCATCTACGAAGTACTCGCCAACCTCTTGGATAATGCCATCAAATACAGCAGCAAAGGTAATGGCAAAAAAGTAGTCGTCAAGGCAGCCCTCAACAGCGAAGGCCTTATCGAGACAACCATCCAGGACAATGGCATCGGTATACCCAACAGCGTACTGCCCAGCCTCTTTGAGAAATTCTACCGATCGCACCGTTCCAAAGACCAGGTCGGCGGCACCGGCCTCGGCCTATACCTGTCCAAGACTATCGTGGAAGCCCATGGTGGCCACATCTGGGTGCGCAGCAAAGAAGGCACCGGCACTGCGTTCGGCTTCACGGTCATACCGTATGCCAAACTTGCCGACGAGAAGAAAACCGGGGATAATAATAACATCAGCCGTGGTGCGCATGGCTGGATTAAAAACCACTCACTGTATAGCAGGTAACCTATGGAACCAGAAAAAGAAACAACACCACAATCAGACGACAATGCTACGGCAAATGGGCGTAAAATCCTTATTATCGAGGACGAGCATTTCATTAGCGAACTCTACGTACGCGCGCTGACCCGCGGGGGCTATGACGTCACCGTCGAAGTAGACGGCAAGCGGGGCCTGGAACTCGCCCAGACAAACGGCTTTGATATTATCCTCCTCGACCTCATGATCCCTACCATGACTGGCATCGAAGTACTCCGCAACCTACGCGGCGACGGTGCACCCCGCCTAAAGAGTAAAATCATCATTACTACCAACCTCGAACAGCGCGAAGAGAACCGCACCGACATCGAAAACCGTGCCGACGCATACCTCATCAAGGCCGAAATCACCCCTCGGGAGCTTGTCGAATTCCTCAACAACGTCCAGTAACAGCTACTGTTAGACTATTGCCGCATACTAGTATAAAATTACCGATTAATGGCCAACATCGAAGACGCAGCAAATATATTACTCCCCGTGCTCGACCCGCAGCAGCCGGACAGTATTACACATCTATTGGAAGCTGTCGGGAGACGCGTACAGTACGAACAAGAGCTGGTAGTCCAGGCTACTGAAGGCAGTGATGCGCCGGAAACCCAAGCACTCCACGGTGCACTCGCCCAGATCGCTAGCGGTATTGGTGAATTAGCAGCAGCTACTGCATTCGCCGCCGATGCCAAAGAGGCGTTACTAGCAAAATGGGGCATAGCATCTACTGGCGCTACTGGCGTCCAGCCAACAAGCCGCAACACCCCACAGCCCAAGGAATACTCTGAGCGTGAACGCCCCAAAATGTCGCTGGATACGCCACTGGGCGAAGATATACAGGATGTAGGGCCAGTGAAATTAGCACAGCTGAAATGCCGGGGTGTACGGACGTACCGTGACGTACTCGTAGCCGGTACGCATTATATAACCAACACATCCAAGGTTGGCTCCCATGTGGCAAATGTTATAGCAAAACACATAGCTGAAGTAACCGACGAAACCGTCCAGGATACGGCGGAGTTTGCCGATACAGTCCGCATTTGCACTACACTCAACGACGTCAGCTGGGCAGCACTGCACAGTACAATGACCGCCGAGATGGCTATGCTATTAGGGTGGAGACACAGGCGGGTCAGCATCCATGACCTTATTACCCAGCCAAGGGACGCGCTTGTTACGTTCAACACACACGACCATCAGCAGACAGAAATGAAACGGGCGCTCAACGAGTACGACCGTCTCGTCAGGGATGCTCGCGACTTTGCCGATAAATTCAAAAAGGCCAAAGGCCAGCAGTAGCGTAGACGTGGCAAACATTGGCGAAGCTGGCGAACAACTGTCGCACGTCCTCAATCCCGATGATAGCACCGGCCTGATTAGCCTGCTACAAGCTGCGGCAGCGCGCGCCGAGATAGAGCTGGACATAGCCGTCGGAGCAACCGCAGGCAGCAGTACAGAAGAGGCATCCGTATTACGTGACCGCCTCCATACAATCACTAGCGGCCTAGGCGAGTTAGCCAACTCCGCGCTGCAAGGCATCCAAGAAAAAACCGCATTGCTGGCCCAGTGGGGCATTACCAGCGTCACGGCAGCGGACAGCCCCCCGCCATTTGCAGCACCCCCAGTAAACACCCCGGCACCCCGTACAGTAACCACACCCGAGCAACTACCAAAGCCCGAGCCTATCGACGAAGCCCTGGACATAAAAAGGGAACATATGGGCCACTCGCGCACAAGCCGCTTAGCGGCATCTGGTATACATACCCTTCGTGATGCGCTGGTAGCGGGCTCACGCTATATGGAAAACATCCGCGGCATAGGCGGCCAGGTAATTCACAGTATCCGCTACCATGTACAGGATGTCTGTAGGGACGCCGGCCTCCCCGAACAGCAGATCACGCCGATGCCTACCGTGGGCGATATTGCCGCATCCTGTACCGACTTACGGCAAGTGAGTTTTGCAGCCCTCCATAGCACTTCATTCTCAGTGAACGATGGATTCACCCTAGGTTTTAACAATAGAAGAGTTAGCGTGCATGATCTAATTACCATGACACCGGACGAACTGATAACATACTCAGACTCCCGGCCTTCTACAGCCTTCTCCAGAGAAACGGCGTTGACAAACCTTAAATCGCTAATAGAACAGGCCCATGTATTTGCCGCTGAGTTTGACAGGGAGAAGCGCCGCCTACCGTAAAGAGGTACAATGTATGTACCATTATGCTCGAGCAACAAAACGTCCCCGACGGTGTGAGCGTCCACACCGGCTTTCCTAACCCCGCCGCAGACAAAAGCCTGCAGACGTTGGATTTTAACCAGCTGCTTATCCAGCATGGTGCCAGTACGTATATGTTCCGGGTCCGCGGCAACGAATGGGAGACCGCCGGCGTCTTTGACGGCGACATTGCCGTGGTAGACCGCGCCTTAAACCCACGCAAGGACGATGTAGCGGTGTGGTGGGATGAGACGCGCGGGGAGTTTGCTATTTCCCAATACGCCCGTATGCCGCAGGCTGGTGCTTGCTGGGGCGTGGTGACGTCCACCATCCACCAGTTCAGGAAGCAAGGTGGCAGCCGTGGCTAGCCAACCCATATACGCATTGGTGGACTGCAATAATTTCTTTGTCAGCTGCGAACGCCTGTTCCGGCCGGATATCGAGACAAAGCCAACCGTCGTGCTCAGCAGTAACGACGGCTGCGTCGTGGCCCGCAGCAACGAAGCCAAAGCGCTAGGCATCCCCATGGGCGCCCCGGCTTTTAAATGGCGCTATTTATTTAACCAGCATAACGTGCAAACATTCTCAGCAAACTTTGAAATATACGGGGATATATCCAAGCGCATTACCGCGCTGCTCACCACCATGACACCGCGTATCGAAGTGTATTCCGTAGACGAGTCCTTCCTGGAAATCACCAACCTGCCAATTACCGACTACGCCGAATGGGGCAGGTTGGTACGCCAAAGCATTATGCGGCACATTGGTGTACCGGTTAGCATCGGCATTGCGCCCAGCAAAACACTGGCAAAACTCGCCAGCGAGATCGCCAAAAAACATGCGGTGCACGGCGGGGCAGTAAGCTTTATAGAAGCCAGCGGGCAGGCCATGCAGCAGGCCCTCGAAGAAATCTCCGTCGGCGACGTATGGGGCGTAGGCCGCCGGCTAGGGCCAAAGCTGCGCGCAGAAGGCGTCGGCACTGCCTGGAAACTGCGCAGCCTGCGCCCCCAACGCGCCCAGCAGCTGATGGGCATCCACGGCCGCCAAATGGTAGCCGAACTAAACGGCACCGCCTGCTATGGCCTCACACGCGAGCATGAACCAGCTAAAAGCATCATGCGCTCCCGGACGTTTGGTGAAGACACTAACCAGCTTCATGTACTGGAATCCGCTATCGCCAGTATGGCAACGTCTGCAGCGTTTACCCTACGCAGGGAAGGGTTGCTAGCACGGCGCATCGGCTTCTTCACTAATACCAACCGTCACAAACCCGGCTACCGCCAATGGTCGGAAGAACTGCTGCTACCTCAGCCTACCGCCGACACCGGCTCTATCATTTCGCGGCTGGTCACCGAAATCGCCACCGCCTTTTTGCCTAGCCAACAGTACCACCGCCTGGGAGTATTCCTGTACGACCTCGTGCCGGACACCGTTCTACAGACCGACCTGCTGGGCAGCGTAGACAGCGCAGCACACGACCGCTCCGCAGCCCGCATGGCCGCCCTGGACCATATCAACCACAAACACGGCAAAGGCAAGATATACTACGCCGCCCAAGACCTGGGCACGTCGTGGCAGCCCAAACACCAGATCCGTTCGCCGCGCTACGTATCCAACTGGGATGAACTTCCCGAAGCGCACATTGTATAATGCATACACATGACCAACACCGATAATCCAGACGCATACGAAGCCCACCTGCTCAGCAGAGGAAGCCCGGCCAACGTCTTTCTAGGCCAACCGATATTGACCGACCAAATAACCCGCGAAGGCCTACAAGTGGTATGGTGCCGGCTGGAGCACGTCCTGCAGCAAGGAATCCCCGGGCACATCGTGGAACTGGGCTGTTACGCTGGTACTACCAGCCTGTTTATCCGCCGCCAGTTGGACCACTACAAGCAATCCGCCCACCGCGAATTCCATGTATACGACTCATTTGAAGGCTTACCCGAAAAATCCCAGCAGGACGCCAGTGCGGCCGGTGTGGATTTTATGGCTGGCAAACTACAGGTAAACAAGCGGCAATTCATCAAGAATTTCCAATCTGCGTCACTCCAACTGCCCGTAATACACAAATGCTGGTTCGACAACCTCACCGGGGCCGACGTGCCCGCTGCGATCGCCTTTGCGTTCCTGGACGGCGACTTTTACGGGTCAATCCTTACGTCGCTCAAACTGGTATGGCCGCACGTCAGCCAGGGCGGTGCCGTACTGATTGACGACTACCAGCGCGAAAGCCTGCCCGGCGTAGAGCGTGCCGTGCGCGACTTTTTCCAGGACAAGCCCATGCCTGCCATCCAGGCTAGCCACAATATCGCAGTACTCATAAAACCGTAGCTTGGCGGCTACGCTTCTTCTATGCTACTTTTCCAAAAAACCGCCAGCTGTGGGTATTCCTACCGGATTTTTGCCAACGCCTTTTTTTCGATAAGGTGAACATTGTCGGCACTGTAGTGCATTCGTTTGCCTATCTGAGACAGGGATACCGCAGGCTCACCTATACCAAAATGCGCTCGGATCACCACCGCCTCGCGTTCGTCGAGGGACTGCAATGCAGCAGCTACCTCTTTCTCTAGATTTTCCTGCATTATATTTTCAACGGCCAGCCATGCCGTATCATAATCACGCGGATTGTAGGTGAGTAACTTTTTAACATCGCTGGTAAATTCTGCGTCGGAGATGTCACCCACACCCAGTGACTGCACGCCGTATAGGAGCCGTTGGGCATTACGCACGTCGTTTATCGTCCGCTGGTTCGATCCTTTTACCTTTTCTAAGGGGATATTAAACATTTTTGAAATTTCAGCATCCGACATGGGGTCTTCACCCGCATTTATGCGGCCGGTATCGATCCTCCTGATTTTATAAACAACGTTTTGCATGAATGTATACGGCACCGAGAAAGCATTACCCGCCTCACCGGCAACCTTCAACATCTTGTAATAGGCATAGTCGGTTGCAAAGGTAGTAAGTTTAGCCCTGTGGTCATCTGTATACCGGCTGCAAGCTAGTAGATAGTCCTCAATCCCCGAATTCAATAAGTCATGCACCTCCAGGCTCTGGTTAGGGTGGGTGCGTACGATCTTCCACGCCCTGCTCAAAATAAGCTTTATATGACGGTTAACTAGTACGTAGTCTGCCAGCGGGACATCACGCCGTAGCAATTCACATAACACAATGTCTGGCTGCTCCTGTAGGACGTCCACATATGTCCGTGTACTGCCAGCTTCCGCTATCGGTACTAAGGCATCTATAACACTGTGGACTTGTTCTGCTGTCCGGTCATTGACGAGCATTTCATCAGGCTCTGGTGTCAGCCAAGCACTGTACACCGCATACTTGAGCGGTGGAGTCGTATTGTGCCTGCCCGCACCGGTAATATTCTGGGTGTAGGAGTGCACCATATGCACACCCAACTCCAGCCCAGCCTGGGCACGGCGTGCATTTTTATGGGCAGCAGCCAAAAACGTAGCAGCTTCAGCGGCATATGGCGAACCGTTGCCGACGGACACGTTTTCCAGAATACCGGCCGCATTGCTTATCGTGCCCAATGACTCAGCCACATGGGCATGTGGCAGGGCAGCGACCACGCCCTCGAGCGTCTGCGTAACCCGTTCTGCGGCGCTACCGGCTAGCATGCTTTGCCGGCTGCCTCTACTAAGTCTGATAGGTGAGCCGTCTGTGCAGCCCAATCGCCCGGCGCGGCGCTGGCAATCGCATGCCGCGCATCCACACGGGCAGTGACAGTGCACATGCGGCGGACGTCAAACATATACCCCAGCAAGGCGTCTGCGCCTACGCGCGTTTCGTTAACAAACACGGCAGGGTCAGCACCCTCGCCCGTGCAGGGCACTTTATTTTCAGCAGCGCGCCGGGCGGCCGCCCGGTATTCCGCAGCAGTAGGGTATGTAGCCGACATATCCACGCCGAGCGCTTCCTGGCGGCTAATATAATCGGCCATCACTATGGCTTCGGGAGCACACGTGCCCGTCTGACGAAGCGTTTCAGCATTCAGCAGCACCGTACGCTTAGCCTCAGCGCTGGATTCAGGAGTGGCCGCTGACGTAACTATGACGGGCACCTCAGCCGCTGTGCTTTCAGGCCATAGCGTATACGCGGCCACGGCCACGCCTAGCATTGCCGCAAGTGCGACGCCACGCTTATGGAAACGGATAATATTTCTACTCACATCCTTGCCTGCATGGAACAGGCGCGTTGCCAACGGCTCTGGACGGACATGCCGGGGACGGGACGATGTCAAATGGTGCGGGCTAGATACCGGGTGTGCATCGCTTGATGCGGCGCCGGCGACGGGGATTTTCAAACGAGTAGTAGTGCTGTCAGGGGGCGCAAAGGCAGCGGCAAGGTCAAATGATGTGTCCGCCGGTCCCGGCACAACGGGCGGGGTCACCTGGGCGCCCGCTCGGGTGGTATCTACCCGAACCCTATCCTCCACAGAAAGCTGCTGCGTATCTTCCATGCTAGCCAGAGACACATCCGCCAGAAACGCCGGGCAGCCACCGTCCCTGAACGACGCCTGCTGCGCCTGGTATGCTGCCTGCAGCTCCGGCGGGACCTTATGAACGCTATCGTACTGTTCGATAAGCGGTACTGTACCGTCGCCAGGAGGTACTACCGCAAAGCTGGCTTCCAGCATGGCGAAACCGGCCATTAAAGCGGCAATTTCTTCATCCGTCTTCCTTATAGCTTCACTCATTTACAGCATCACTCCTCTCTACAGAAAAAATTATGATATAGAAACACTACTTTGACAATACTCACCTGTGACATATATACATGACGGCGTACTATATACCTATGAAGATTCATATCATTACCGTAGGTGAGCCAAAATTAGCCTATGCCCGCAGCGGCTGGCAAGAGTACACCAGCCGGTTGCAACACTACCACCAGCTGCGCATTACCCACATACCGGATAAGTGGGCATACGATGCAAAAAAACTATTAGAGACCGCAGGCAGCGCATATACCGTGGCACTCGTAATTGAGGGCGGGCAGCAACTCAGTAGCCCGGAACTGGCAGCCTTCCTGGAAAAACGGGCGCTGGAAGGCCGGGAACTATGCCTATATATTGGCGGACCTGAAGGCCTGCCCGCCGAAGTCATCCAAAAAGCCGGCTTCCAGTGGAGCTTCAGCAAGCTGACATTCCCGCATGACCTGGCCATGGTAATATTGGCCGAAAGCCTGTACCGCGCCAGCACTATCTCCGCCGGCCAGCCCTACCACAAATAACCGGCTATGAGAACTTTGAAGAACGCTGGCATGACGGGAGAATAGACCCTGTTGTCCTGGCCCAATTACGCAAATAAGTATCACCCAATACCGGGCTGCTGCCACCAGGGGTCATGTGGATAGCTAACACCCTTGGCGGCAAATGTCTCGCCAAGCCGTGGCGTGACCACCTCAAAATCCATACCTTCGGCTGCCCGCAGTACGCGCTGCACGCTGTCGGTCCAATCATGGAAGGCCAACTGGAATGCGCCCCAGTGAATGGGTAACATCCGGGCAGCATGCAGGTCGGCGCAGGCCAGGGCGGTCTGCTCGGGCTGCATATGGATGTTAGGCCAGCGCTTATCATATTGGCCACACTCCAGCAGGGCAATGTCAAACGACTTGAACCGTTTGCCAATCTGCCTAAAATGCGGGCCGTAGCCGGTGTCGCCGCTAAAGAACAAGCGGGTATCACCATCGTCGGCTACCCATGAGCCCCACAGCGTATCAAAGCGGTCGTTCAGCCGGCGGCCCGAAAAGTGGCGCGAAGGCGTACAGGTAAACGTAATACCGTCCAGTTTATAAGAATCCCACCAGTCCAACTCAGTAATGCACTTTACGTCAATACCCCAGCGTTCCAGATGTGCGCCTACGCCCAATGGCACAAAAAAGCAGGACACTGTAGCGGCCAGCTTCTTGATGGTGCGGTAATCCAAATGGTCGTAATGATCGTGCGAAATAACCACAACGTCTACCGGCGGCAAGTCCTCCACACCGATAACCTTGGAACCGGCAAACCGTTTCGGCCCGGCAAATTGGAACGGCGACGCAGACTTGCTAAATATAGGGTCAAACAATATCCGCTTGCCGTGCATGGCCACAAGGACGCTGGAATGGCCGAGCCAGGTAACATTGGCATCTTTGAGCGGTGCGGCGGCGTCTAGTGCCGGAACGGCCGGATGTAACACCGTCGCTGGACGGCGGGTAGGTACGCGCCTTATCTGTTCACGCAGCATGCCTTTTATAGCAACGGCATCCATATCCATTGGGGTAGGCAAATAATTTATATATTTTTTGCCATTATAATTAGCAGATTGCCCGGCACGCTTTTTGCGCGTCTTGCTTTGGCGGCCGCCAAGCGGCGGGTAATAGCGGTAGCTAAGATACAACAGAAGGCACACGGCAAGGGCAGGAGGAAGCAAACCGGTCATACCTTTATAATAGCGCGATTAGCGCAGATTGCACGCGGCTTACTGGCCAGCAATCACGGTGATGTATGCATCCGCCCGAACAACTGATGCCTCACACGACGAAACAACACCGTCAGCCATCAGCGCAGCAGCCTCTTGGCGGTCGTGGAATGTATTCAGAAAAGCCTTTGCATTCTCTAGTGAGGCAAGTGCGCCATGGGTGGCTTGGGCCTGATGGGAGATAAAACCACTTAAACGCTGGGCGCGAGTGTCTGCATTCGTAATCTCGTGACGCGCCTGGTGGATTAAAGGATTGCCGCCGGGGCTTGTGGCGCAGGAATACTGCTGAACGGCAGTTTTTGCATACGCCCGTGACTGTTCTGATAGGCCAACAATACTGGCTAGCGTACCTTGGCCCTCGCCCTCTAGTAGATGCTGCAACTGAGCCTGTAAAGTATTGATCGCCTCCACTACGCTCGCTACGCTGATAGCGCCTAGGCCAGCTTTAGCCTCAACCGCACATTCCCGCGCTGCGCCTGCAGCCTCCTTGCCGTTATCTACGTACCCAATAACATCTTCTACGCTCATGTTTATATCTCCTATGTTGCCGACATTACTGTACCAATCAAACCCTGAACAATCAAAGCATCCACACAGACACGCCGCTACTCATATCTATCGCACAACAATTAAAGTATACTGGCTATATTAGGGTGGAAGGAGACCACCAATTCGTATCAATTGGAAACACCCGGCAGCTATTGCCATTGTAATTGCCGCCATTACCCTTGAAACCGCGCACATGGGCAGCTGCGACTGGCCGTTTGTCGCGAGTGACCGCTGGACTATCATAGGGCTGGCACTATTGCTGGCGGCAGCATTTACATGCATATACGTCCGTGACGATTTCCGCAGCGAGATATGGGACTTTATTGCCGCGCTCTTGGTTTTTATAGGTATAGCCACCACCTGGATGGCCCTCTGCTCTCCGGCCACCGGATACGGCTTACTGCTTACCTCTGATATTGTGGCTTTGTGGCTGGCATGGGTCATACGCCGCATTGCTATCCCGTCGGCGTAACAGGCACTTCGGGCCCGTACGTCCAGGCCAATGCCTACAACTTCGCATCGGCGTTCCGCTGGAGCTACACCCCCTTCGGTACACACGACAGGACAAACCTTACATACTAGACAAATGCCACAGCCGGCAGTGGTGGCATACGTATGCTTTCAGTGAGCTACCATGCTGGTACTGAGCCACCGTCGCAGCAGCTTCAGCCTGCTGCTGCGTATCCAAGGCCAGCTTATCACTGCAGGGCAGGGCGGCTTCATCAGTATCATCAAACATACCACCAGTATAAGCCAGGTTATCCATTTCAATGTATCTAAGCTTATTCTCAGCTGCACGCCGTACAGTAGCCACTATTCATCTCCTCTAACGCTAAACAAGGAAAACTCCCATGGAACCAGCACCAAAAACAGCAAAGCCCGCTTACAAACCGACGCCCGCCACACTAGCCATCACCGTCGCCGTACTCATCGCAGCATTAGGCAGTGGCTTCCTGGGTGGCATGCAATACCAAAAGGGCAAAGGCAATACAGCCAACATAGCGCAAAACGGCACAGACTTCGCAGATAGCGCTATGGGCCAGCGCGGCGGCTTTGTCCCCAACGGTTCCTTTGGTGCGGTTACCGCTATTAGCGCAACCAGCATATCCGTCCAAAATGAACGCACCAGCGAAACCAAGACATATGCCATCACCAGCAGCACTACCATAACCAACGCCGGTGCTGCGGCCACCTACAGCGATATTAGCGTCGGTAACACCGTAATGGTAGCCACGGCCAACACCACATCCACCGACGCTACCAGTATTAGCATCAACCCTACCATGGGCCGCGGCATGAGTGCCCCCGGTGCCGCCTCTGACATGTCCGCGAACGGCAGCACGCTTACTAACTAACCCATACCAGTAAGGCAAGCCGGCGAATAGATTGCTATAGTATTCATATGACTAAGATATCCCACGACAGCGAAACACTCGCCCAAAACCAGCAGGTGATTACTGCCTGCGCTTTCATACACCAAAAATTTGACGGAATAGAGAAGGTATTCCTGCCAAAGCGCGCGGCTACCAAAAAATTCCTGCCGGACGTTTTCGAGTTGCCAGGCGGCCACATCGACTTTGGCGAACAGCCAGTCCCAGGGCTAAAGCGAGAAATTAAGGAAGAACTTACTATGGAAATCGAGGTAGGCGACCCCTTTTACGTTTTTACCTACCTAAATGAGATAAAGGGCTCCCATTCCATTGAAGTCGTCTACTTCGCACACTTCCTTGAAGACGCAGGCAACATCACGCTCAACCCGGAAGACCATTCCGAATTCGGTTGGTTCAGCGAGGACGAGCTGGTACATGCCCTAACCAACAGTAAAGGCCTGGACGACGATGAGTTCAAGGCCATGCGCAAAGGCTTTGCGCTGCTGCGCGGCGAGCCGCACCACTTTTAACATTTAAGAGTAGGGCCAGTTGGCGATACAGAGGTCCGTTGCGTATTTCTCTCTGTTATGATAGGATTTACTGAGCGTTTATGGAGTGTTATTCATGTACGCTTCGGCCCTTATTGCTCTGCAATAAGAACCCATGCGCTCGGAACATGATTTTATGTGAACATAAAATCACCTCCCTGCGCGCATGGCCCCTTCGTCTAGTGGTCCAGGACGTCAGGTTCTCATCCTGAAGATCGCGGGTTCGACTCCCGCAGGGGTCACCATAAGAGACTTTTCCGTACTGGAAAGGTCTTTTTTGTTGAGATTCAATCTGTAAAGTGGGCTTAATCCCTTGGTTCCAAAGGTTTGGGCCTTTATATCGAACACTATGCCAGTTGGCATTAACAGCTTTTGGAACTCCATTCGTGCCTCGAAGTCGGCATCACTCCACATCTTTGCGGGCATATCTATGAAGTTACAAACGTATTCAATAGTGGCCTCGTTCAAACGCTGAATACCTTCGAGTGTGTCCATTTCCTCTTCTAATGCTAAACGTTTGATACGCAGGTTGCCTTGGTAGACATCCTTCTCCTCTTTAGTGATCTCATCATCAAGAAACTTCTGCAATGCTTTTTGTATGTCTTCATCAAGTTTTGACTGTTTATCACGTAGCTGTGAAAGCTGGGCATTTACGCTGACGAGTTTCTTGCCAGCAGTGCGGCGCACGACTGTCTTGAAGAGCTTAACGGTTCCCTGGGTAGGCGTAACATCGCTAAGGAAATCTGCAAATAAATCGTGTGCTTTGTCAGGTGATATTGAGCCAAAACCATTACATCTAGGGCAATGATACCGTGGCGACTTTGCGCCCGACCCTGTTCGTGGGGCACTACCCGTCAGAAACTTCTCACAATGGATGCAGAGTACCGCCGATTTTAGAGGATAAAGCTCGTTTGGCTGATGCGTTAGTACTTTCTTCTTGCCTTGCAGTAGGCGCTGATTGACCTGAAAAGTTGCAAGGTCTATTAGGCCGTCATGTTTCGCCTTTACTATTTGATTGTCAGTCAGTGGACTTTGAAGATTGCCCGTATATGCGATGTTAGTGAGCATATTCTTCATACTTTGAAGGTGGAATGGCTTGCCGTTGGCGGCGTATAGACCGATTGAGCTGGCGTAGTTTATAAGTTCGACCTGACTAATATCTCCTTGAGAGTAGCGCCTTAGAACGCTCGCCACTTTATCGCTGAGACCACCATCAGTATTTGGCGTTAGTGCTGATCTTTGTTTCGGCTTGCCGTTTTTATGAATGCCGATAGTTACTTTGATAATTTTGTAGCCAAGTAGCGTCTTAGCTTGCCACCATCCCTCCTGCGCTACTAGCTTCATGTTGTCCTGTGTAGTTGCGGCCTTGTAGTCGTTATCGAGTTGGTGAATGGCAAGGAAGATATTCTTCATAAACTTGCCCGTGGGAGTACTGTCTAAAGGTTCTTGGGTGGAGAGTACTTCATTACCTTGAGCCGACAGATGGAAGCCAATGTCTTTAGCGAATGATTCCATGTTTCTGGATAGGCGGCTAAGGTTGTAAACAATGGTTGCACTTACTCTGCCTTTGTCCTTGCGGGCTTGCGTGATGAGATTCTGTAAAGCAGGACGTTTTGCTGTCTTCGCAGAAATACCCTCATCGCTAAACCAGCCAACGATCTCAAATCCGTTTGTGTCGGCATATTTTTGTATGGCTAGTCTTTGGTTCCGTAGAGACATGCCTTCAACTTGCTCTTCAGTTGAAACGCGCACGTAACCGTATGCGAGACGAGGTTCATTCATCCTGAACACCTCCCGCAATGGCTTTGTCTAACATATGACCAGCAACTCTGCTCATAGAATCAATTAGCTTCATAATTTCGTGATCACTCAATTTAGCCGCCTCTTTGCCGAGGAGCTTTCTGGCTTCTTTAACGCTGATAATTGGATTTTCTGGTGGCACGACTCATGACTTGCCGACACCAAATAAAAAACCTGGCACCGACAAAAGCTAAAGTTAATAAAACCTTTACTTTTGTTGATGCCAGGTCGAAGGGCTTCTATCTTCTTCGGCTGACTGCCATGCTTTGTATGGACTAGGAGTTGCCGTATCTTACCCTCATCCAGCAGTCTGTTGCGCCTATAGAAAAGGCCTGCTACTTGCCGAGTAAGTGTCTCACTACCGTAATATGATGCTACAACCATATCGCTCAATCTGTCAACGCTAACGTTAATTAGAGAACTTAGAACACAGCTCCTCTATGGAATGCTGCTGGCTCTGGTTATATTGGTTGACTGCATTAGTGACGATGTTCTTGAAATCGCTGCCCGCCAGGTACTGCTGTGCATCGGTGCCGCTCTTGCTGACCTCATCTAGTGCAGGCTTAATGTGATCAATGTAGGCGGGGTCTTTCGTAAAGTAGCTTGGTGCGGAAAATACCACTTTGCCCGCAGGGTATGACTTGCCGATAGCATCCTTTTGGCTGCCATCTGCCACGAAGTAGTAAACGTAGCTGTAACCACCCTTTAGATAATCTTGTAGCTCTTGCCCCGTGAACTGGCTAGGGTCTGTGCTGGACAGCTTGAGTGGAAGCTCTGCACCGCTGCGCCATTGCTCACATGTTCGGGTCGGAGCGGCAGTACTGACTACTTGCTTATCGTCCTTGTTGCGAGTGATCGCCCAAGTAGTAGCACAGGCGGCCACCAAAATGATAACTAGTGCCGCTATTTGTAATGTTCGTTTGTGTAGGTTGGTGCTATCGCGCCGTGTCGTCTTTGCCATTCTGATGCCTCCGTATGGATTAGTGGTGGGTCTGGCGGCATCAAAAAAGCTCGCCGCCAGCGATGCCCTTGCGGACACCCACGAAAGTTTCCTAACGTGACCATACAGAACAGTGCTCTGACGACGAGCTGTTTGTTCTGTATGGATTGGTTGATCATACCTTCTCTTGCGAGTGGCTCTAGATCGGGACTACAAAGTAGCTTACCCTATATTATAACAGAGGTAGGAGCATTTTTCCAGCACTACAATACATAGATACGAAAAGCCGATACGACCCACTGTGTTTGCAATACGCTTATGTTTATTATGTAGTTTGTAAAACGCTTCTACGAGTGCCATAATCAATGCAGATGGCAAAAGACTACAAAACAATAGCTGAATCCTATGAGAAAACAGAGGCCGAGGCGCACCGAATGCAAGCAATACGTGCTAAGTCGCGTGCCGAAAACTGGCTTGATCTAGCAAACCATTTTCAGGTAAAGGTTCAGAAGCGTGCCTCTGAGGTAGCGTTTTTGCAAACGAAGGCGGGCTTCCTGATCGCGGCAGCAGTCGTACTGCTTGGGGTTATTGGAGATCTCCCGAAGTTTGACAACGTGATTGCGTTTATAGCCCTCTGTATCGCCGTCGTGCTGGTGTTCGCCTCACTCACTGTAACTATCATATCCATGCATATGAAAGCCACCAACGCGCTTGACCCCGACAAGATGATTAGTGATCTGTCCTCGAAGAAGCACAGCGATATGAGCCGCGAGGGATTTGCTAGATGGCTTGCCGCCAGCTACGCCAAGGCCAACAAACGCTTCAACACCGAGTATAATAGGAAGTACAAGCAGCAACAGTGGTCGGCAGGCCTACTGGTGGTGTCATTTGCAATAGTGATGATCTTAAAAGGAGTACATACCTATGTCGGACATTAATGATGATTATGTAAGCCCTGACGAGGTATCCCTACCTGACGCATCTTATGAGGTAGTTCAAGAGACTTTTCAGCCGCCTACGGCCTCAATAGAATCCATCAAAGCAAGCGAACAGCCGCAGGCATCGGTAGATCGCGTGCAGTTGAGCGATCCCGATCCGTCACACGAGCAGACCCATAAGGGTATTTAATTCGCGCGTTTAGCGAGAGCTTGTACTTTTGAGGTACTCTCCAGCTACCTCATAGGGCGTAACCATCTGTGCGTGGCCCCTGTTACTGATTTATATTTTTGATACTTATTAGCAATGAGTGGACTTTATAGCAGACGACCGTTCCTAGCTGCTGATTATAGCTGCTGGTAGCCTGCCGCTAGTTCCCTATTCTCCCAGGGGTGATATATGCTATAATGTAAATATGCACATTCGTCAAATTATCCGACCCTGGATGATTACTGTATGGACGTTTATAGCCCGTAACGTTAAGCGTGTTGCGGAATTGCTCCACGGAGCTTTCTTTAAGGCTGTCCACTTTCTTGTACGGGTGATCGGCGGGATATGGCGACTAGTCAAAGCGGTTTTCGCGGCTCGGAGTGCGATTGTCGGCTCCTTGTTACTGGTTAGCTTTCTAGTGGCGCTAATGATGACGCTCAACCATTTCGTTGGCTGGCAGGAACATATGTTGGCCCTTCAAAGGTGGTCTGCCGCGGGCAACCACTGGTTGATGGTGGCGGGCGCAGTATCGGCTGTGCTATTAGTAACCTGGAACTACATGTCGCCAACGCTTCGCACGCTGTTTGGTGATAATTGGTTTAAGGCTGCTGTTTGGGGTATGGTAGGTGCCGTGTTACTTGCGCTTTCCCTAGCTGACTGGCCTGAAGCGGCTATAGCCTATCGGACGGGCAATCTCGGCTGCATAATTCTATACCTGGTAGCTGTCGGGATGGTGGCAAAGGCGCTGCCGCCAAAGCAAGCAGAGCACGAGGACTCACCGTACATAGAAGACAATCCGAAAGCACACAGCAAGGCGGCACTGTACGAATCTCAAACTCAAATCGTCAGCGATATACGACACCTTATTGCTGGCGCGCAACCTTCCACCTTTGCAGTATCAGGTCGCTGGGGCATCGGCAAAACGTTCCTGCTCCAGCGCGCCGTAGATGAGCTTGCAGACGACGAGACGATTATCTGGGTCAACTTCGAGCCGTGGCGTTACGCCTCAGAAGAGGCGCTCATCCGTGGATTTTACGAGGACATCGGTAAAAAACTCGCCAAGGATATCCCTGGTATCCAACATATTGCGAGGCCACTTGCTGAAACGACTGAGAAGTTCGTCAGGAAACACGATGGTAGCGGTATTATAGGCTCGATATTGGACATGGTGCGTGCAGTGTTCAGCCCACCTGTTAAGGATTCGCCAGAGGTGCAGATTGGCAACCTACTGAAACGTGAGGGTAAGCGGCTGGTTGTTGTGATTGATGATGTCGAGCGGTCATTCAGCGCGGAGCGCATATTCAGGGCTTTACAGTTGGCTCACTTTGCCAAAGGCATAGAAAATGTGCAGGTGGTGTTTGTCTGCGACAAGGACGTGGTGCTCAAAGCCCGCCCGTCACACTTTGGCGACCCTGCGCAAGACGCAACCGAGTACCTAGAAAAGTTTGTCGAGCGTGAAGTAGTTGTACCTGGGCCGCGCCCGCCAGAACTGCGCCAGCTATTCTCAAACCTTATGCAAACTCAGCAAGGACGCCAAGGGTTTGATTTTACAGAGAATGATTTGCCAGACGATATGCTGGACGCCGTTGCCACACCGCGCGCGATCATCCGACTTTATAATGAGTTTGCCGCCTTCAGGGTAAATGTAGATAGGAACGAGCGATGAGCGAAGAAAATAACATCATTGATATCCGCACCAAAGACCTCATTGCTATGGTGTTCCTGAAGACAAAATACTGGGGGCTGTTCAGGGATATTGAGGCCAACAGAGACCTGTATACGCAGATACGCCTAGAGGACAGGCGTGCCTCGCTGCTGTTCGACGACAAAGACGAGCAGGAGTACCGCAAGAAGCATTTTAATGAGCTGTTCGAGAAGCTCGGCTACTCCACCAAGGATATTGACCTACTCCGTCCGCTCCTGAGCGAGACATTCCCCGCATGGAACGGCAATAATCATGATAACGACGACGAGCTGCGCATTACTAATCGAATTGCCCACCGCGATTTGCTTGACCTGTACTTCTCATATGGCATTTCGCAGCAAACCTTCAAAAAACACATGGAACATGTGACCCCCATCGTTGATCGGGTTGCCAAGGATAAATATACCGAGAAGTCACTCATGCGCGCATTCAAGGAGTTCAACAGATATGCGCTTTCTCAGGAAAAGGCTGGAGATGTGTCACGCTTATTGGCGCGCCGCCTGCTAGCTTTGCACCAAACGCAAAGAGTACCCGTAGAGGTGTGGCGTTGCTGGCTGAGAGCATTACTGCGGTACGAATCTGCTGCAAACGAGGCCGTCAATTCAGTTATGGCCAGTATCCTGTCGGGTGCAAATGATAGCATCCAGCGAAGCCTGCCCTTGGGGATGGCGAACACCTCAAATGAAAGCATCCTGGCCAACAGGGTGGACTGGGCAACTGTTTTCTTCAGAGACATAGTAGATTACCTGAAAAATCCCTACCTTGGGCTGTTGATGCTCCTTTTCGTGCTCCCTGCTCGTGGCAACAGCTTCTTCCTCGACTACATCAAGCAGCATGGCGTGGCAGAACTGTACGACCCTGTTTTGGATTATGTAGACACTTACTTCATTGGCCAGAAACGTAATGTGTTTCACGAGTTTAGCTGGCCGCAGTGGGCATTCATAAATTATCAGTGGAGCCTAAGCATTTCGCATGGCGACAACATCCTCAACACCGCCGTACCTAACGCAGCCTTGCGACACCGTACAGTGAATGACTATGTATTCTCACTTCTCAAACGCGACAACAAACTGATCTATCATTTCATACGCATGCAATTTTGGAGCGATAACAACGCGTGGGAGGGCGAAACCTACAAGTGGCAAGTTGCTGGCAAGATTGCGCAGTACAACAATGAGACTGATCGCGCGAACATCCTTTCGATTGTTACTAAGGCGTTATCTAGTAAACAGCTTACGAGCGACCAAAAGGCCGAATTGAAAGAGTTCGATAAGCTCTTCAGACGGTATGTAGATTCTTCTCCGCTCAATCAGTTGAGCGGTACAACACAACAATAAAAGAGAGCCAGCTCAACAATTAAGCCGTTGGCGAGGGGGTCTCTTGCCCCATCAGTCAATGATGCCTGCAATATTTAACCTTTCTGTTGGCTGCTGAATATCATCGTGGGTTTCTTGGGTAGCTTCTATACCACGAGTAAGCCCTTTGACGAGTCGCAGGGTCGCTAGCTGTTCTTGGGGAGATTTATGCTCACAATCATCCAGAAGGCGCTTCAGTATATCTAGTGACTGGTCGGTAATGAGTAGCTGCTTGCCACGTATAGACTCGATTCGCTCCAGCTCTTCTCCCGCGCTCCGCATCAAGCGCTGCATGTACTGAGTGTGTTCCAGTTTGTACGCTCCCTGTGCAGGGTTGCGGTGGTTTGGATTTATATATTTCAGGAATGCTGCTGCCTTGGTCATGCTGTGCGACAGGATTGCTTGGGCGTAGAGCTGCTTTTGATTCATATTTTTCCTATATAGTTCTAATACTAATAGGGGTAGTGTTTAACGGATTGAAACCACGCAATAGCCGATACCAACGGTTAAGCTCAGATACGATGTCGTTCCAATTCGACTCCACAAGGGTCACCAAGAAAAGAGTCTCAGCGAAAGCTGGGGCTTTTTTCTTGGTGGCTCTCTTTGAGAGCCGGACACGCGAAGTGGGTGCGATAACTAGGAACGCGCGCAGGAATATATTCCGAGCACTTGACGACCCTTTATACAACCGCTGCAGACTCTAATCTATGAAAGCATACTAAAACGCTATAAACGGTGGAGCAATCGAGCAAACGACTGCTGCTACAGCCCATATTACGCACGCCCAGCCTGTTATCTTCTGCGCACGCTGCTTAGGGACTTTATACCCGTTCAAAAGCAAGTAGAGCGCGATTACTAAAATCGCTCCTGCCCATATAACTATCGGTGATACGCTTATGACCATCCCTACCCCCTGTAAGTCCAGTAAGTACCTTTATCTTCACCATTCACTTTAACATATGCCCGTGCCTCGTGACCACGTGCGTAAGCCATGGGTGAGTAGGCGTAAATTGGCGGCGTATTGTGAAAACCAGAAGCGTTCACTCGGCTTACGACGCGCTCCTGTCTATAGTTCCCGTTATGCTCAACTCCAATTATCTGGACATCGGTAGCTTCACGGGTGTTTATACGACCCCATACGGTACCGCAGGAGTCGGAGCTGCGAAGTTCGACGATGCCCACTTCATCCGGATTTTGACCCCAGCTCACACCGACGCCAACTGCTTCTAGTGAAATACCCGGTCCACTCTGATGGATTTTAGCTTCAGCGATGGTATGGGCATCAGCCAGGTCCTGCTGCGCAGTGGGCTACAACACACGGCTACTGCCTGGCAATTTACAAAAGCTATTTCACAAACTATATTACTCCTTGGGCTTATAGATGCTAAAAGACAGGAAATATCATGGACGCTAAACTTTTAATTGCCAGCATTATTATCGTCGGTGGGGGTGTGCTACTACTCAGCAAGCAGTATGCGCGTATTGGCGGCCTCGTAGCTGGTATTGGATTCATTCCTTTAGGATGGTATGCTTCAGAGCAACTAAACAGCCAGTTATTCCTGATATTCGGATTTGTAATAGCCGCTCTTGCTATATACCGCCTCTTTAAGCCGCGAACTAAGATGTAAACAGGCTACGTTCAGCCATTAAGAATTCCAGTTGACACTGCCTGAAGCTGTTATCCGATAAACCCCGCCAACGGATTAACCCAAAGTCCGGTAGATGGGATACAATAGCGTAATTTTTCACTACCGCGCTGGCCGGTGGTCTTTGCAAAGCACAGCCTTACATGTCCTGCATATTCTGAGTGATGGTATTGAAGCCAGCTTGTTGCTGCTACTGCCGTTTATTGCCCAGGATATCGGCCTTAGCCTGACACAGGTTGGCTTGTTAGGCGCGCTGATTAATGTAGTCGCGCTGCAGGGGGAGTATAGACTGCTTCCAATAATCTCTAGTGCGTATGGTAACAAGCCGTCCAAAACACCCCGTTTTACAGTAGTATTCTGGCAAGCATAAGTAGTATACTGGGCGTAATGGTCGTCGACGATTTTATGTTCCACGTGTCGAAGGTCTGGTACCGCATATATTGGGGCATAATGGTTGCCCTGAGCTGTGTGGTTATCGGGCTTAATTTAGTTGGACGTGAATCAGCAACTGTCTACAGGATAGGTGAATTCTTCTACATCAACAGCAACGTCACGCTGGTGCTGTCCGGCCTCACGCTTCTATATCTGCTCTCCATGTACTGGTTCGTCATACGTTACAGCCTGTCACTGGCAACAGTGCTCGGCACCATGTTCAACTCGCTTGTGCTGCTCAACGGCTTCAATAACGCCCACAATGACGTGGGCGGCTTTACGTTTGTGGCCCTCTGGATCATCACCACCTTCCTAAATGGCATGTACGGCTTGCCGATCCTGATGGGTTCGGGCTTGGTAAGTGCTATCGCTATCCTATTCCAAAGCAATTTCCACCCCGACAACTTAACCACGCCTGCCTGTGTGATGCTAGCTGGCAGTGTTGCCGCCGTCAGTGTCGGGCTGTTGTTCTGGCGCAACCGTTTCCAGAGCAGCCAGGACCAGCAAATCGGCAAGCTGAGCGGCATGCTGCGCAGCAACCAGGAACAGTCCGCCATCCTTATCCAGTCTATCGCCGACGGCGTGATCGTAATCAACAACGACGGCAAAATAACCCTTATCAACCCGGCCGCCGCCAGCATGACCCAGTGGCCGACCACCGAAGCCAACGGCATAGACGTACAGCTGGTAGTAAAGGTCTCTGACGAAAAAGGCAAAGAGCTGGCAGAAGGGCAAAACCCCTTCGATATAGTCCTGCAAAAGAAAACACGCGTAAACCAAAACCTCATGCTCAACGGCCGCGATGGCAAGCAAAGCGTCATATCATTAGTAATTTCGCCGATTAGCATTGGCGAAAGCAACACCGACAGCCACATTGCCGGTGCTGTTGCCGTGTTGCGGGATATCAGCGCCGAACGTGCCGAAGAGCAGCAGCGTGCCGAATTCATCAGCACTGCTTCCCACGAAATGCGCACGCCCGTCGCCGCCATCGAAGGCTACCTGGCGCTCGCCCTCAACGAAAAAGTCAGCACCATCGACACCCGCGCCCGCGGCTTCCTGGAGAAAGCCCACGCCAGCACCCAGCACTTAGGCCAGCTATTCCAAGACTTACTTACCAGCGCTAAAGCAGAGGATGGCCGCCTCAGCAACCACCCGTCTGTCATCGAAATGGGCTCCTATCTGCAGCAGCTCACTGAAGACTTACGCTTTACCGCCCAAAAGAAAGGTCTGGCCGCAGAGTTTGTCGTAGGCACGGGCGAAGCCATAGACGCCACCAACCCAGATACCGATTCCGGCAGCTCCCTTAAAGTGCTCAAGCCGCTGTACTACGTATGGGGCGACCCGGACCGCTTACGTGAGGTCATTACCAACCTCTTTGATAACGCCTGCAAATATACCGATTCCGGCCGCGTCACTATTGGTCTGACGGGCAATAACCAGGTTGTGCAGCTATACGTCCGAGACACCGGCGGCGGCATCCCCGCCGAAGACATCCCGCACTTGTTCCAAAAGTTCTACCGTGTCGACAACTCCGCCACACGCACCATTGGCGGTACCGGACTTGGCCTGTTTATCTGCCGTAAGATCATCGAACTATACCAAGGCCGCATCTGGGTAGAAAGCCAGCTGGGCAAAGGCAGCACATTTTTTATCAATCTGCCGCGCCTCAGCGCGTCACGTGCCTCACAGCTCCAGTCGCAGGTCGCACCCGCACCGGCCGCACCGGCTGGCGCCGCTAAAAGCTAACATAAAACTCGTTTAATCTGCGCTACTGCTTCGGCAAGGGAAGGGGCAGTACACCCGGCCGCTGGTTATACGTATCTACCCGACGCAACACGTCTCCCCGGCCACGGAAGCCTTGCCGTTTGACGGCATCCTTGTCGATAGAAGAAGGTTCACGAGGGAACATCGCAGCTAAAGCTATAGCTATAGCTGGCACTTTGATATTACTCAGCACCGTAAATAGAGTAGGGGTACTGGGGATATATTCAACCCCGTTCTCCGGATTTTTCGCTGGCGGGGCATGCACTATCAGGCGTAAGGCGTGGCCGAGCTGCCGCGAGCCATCTACCCGGGTCGCGCCAAACTGCCGTACCAGTTCCGTGTCCAACTCTGCATGTTCAGCTTCATGCTGTAGCACCTCGTCTACAGCCCAGTCATGGCAATAGCAATTTGTCGCATACTGCACGGCCTGCAATACGCGCATCAGGTCATGGAGTGTAGGCACATATATTTCATCCGGATGCGGCCCGTAAGGCGACAGGGTAAATGGTTCGCCGTCATCATAATTAGAAATATGCGGCTCGCCCGTCTGACCCAGCCCCGCTGGCGCCGGCGGGCTGCCGGCTGCAATTTCTGCCTGCTGGCGTTGTATAACATCATCTACCTGCTGCCTTATCCAGCGGGTGGAAACAGTCGGCATTGCCAACCGTGCGGGGTGGCTTTTTGGCAGGCTTGGCGTGGTCTCCTGTGACACCGCGCTGCCGGTACCATCTAGGATGTCAGCGTATTCAGTCAGCAAGGAAGCGCCTCTACGCAACAAGATTTGTGACCTTATTTCGTTCTCGGCAACTCCCTCTAATAGCTCTATAGCCATCTCGGTATCTTCGTTGCCAGCCCCCCTGAGCGCCTCTATCGCCAGCCGCGCCCCAGCAACAATATGACCGCTAGCTTCATGTACGGCGTCCGGCGCCAATACGCCGACCGCTTCGCGGATATTGTGGCTGACTTCACTGACCATAATCCCGCATTATACAATATGCGACAATGCCATATACGCTTAATTACGGAATACACTGTACCAGCCGTAAAAAAATGGTTACATCAGAGAAGAGCATGATACAATACCATCAAACATAAGCTTTCAATTCACGAAGAATAATAGGGGTAGCAACGAATGGCCAAGATTCTGCTCGTCGAAGACGACAACAACTTACGCGAAATATACGAAGCGCGTCTGCAAGCAGAAGGCTACGATATCGTAGCAGCCGCAGACGGCGAGAGTGCCTTGGCCGTTGCCAAGCAGGAGAAGCCCGACCTCGTTATCTCTGATGTGATGATGCCCCGTATTAGTGGTTTTGAAATGCTTGATATTCTCCGTAACACTGATGGCCTAAAGAACGTACGTGTCATTATGTTGACCGCCCTTGGTCAGGCCGAAGACAAAACCCGTGCCGATAAGCTTGGCGCTGACCGCTACCTCGTAAAGTCACAGGTAACCCTGGAAGACATCGTGAAAGCCGCAAGCGAACTTATTAATGGCGAAGAAACGCCGGCAGCCGCAACGACACTCAGCGTCACCCCTATGGCACCCGAGCCAGTCGCCGTCACCCCAATGCCCGTAGCAGTTACACCCGAGCCAGTCGCACCGGCTCCAGTCGCAATGCCTGTTGCTGTTGCACCAGCGCCACAAGCCCCGGCACCGGCAGCCATCCCTACACCAGTACCAGTAGTACCGGCTACGCCCGCACCTGCTATAGCCCCGGCACCTGTGCCCGCACCGGTAATCCCGGCAACTCCAGAGCCTGCAATCCCTACCTCACCCAGCCCGGTACCTACTATCCCGGCAGCACCTGCACCTGCTGAACCTGCCGCTACGCCAACTCCCGCCGTTGTTCCACAGCCAGTCGTTCCACCGGTTCCAGAAGTGGCGCCAGCACCAGCCACCACTCCCGAAACAGTTCCTGCCCCAGTTGTCGCTCCAGAAGCAACTCCAGCTACGCCCGCACCCGGGCAATCCACAACCCCAGCGCCAGGAGCAGCCGCCGAGGCCGCCGCAGTAGAGCAGGCCACCAGCACTAATGACAGCGAACAAATCATGGCCAATGCCGTCCAGGACCTCTTAGCAGGCACCCCTGGCGCAGCACCCGCACCGCAGGATCCTCAAGCGCCAGCACCAGCCGCTACGCCCGCACCCGGGCAATCCACAACCCCAGCGCCAGCTATAGAGCCGATCACCTCTACGCCTGTGGCCGAAGCGCCCGCGCTAGCACCAGCCGAAGAACAGCCTACTTCCGATCCTATACCCGGCCTGAACATACCCGGTGTAACCCAGGAACCCGAAACCCCTGTGGCCGAACCTACACCCATAGCCCCGGATGCCGAATCAGCAGCCATTCCTACACCGGCAGGTAACGCCCCTATAGTGCCGGAAGTCACCACACCAGAGACACCAGCGCCCACAGAAACGCCAGCCGCTTCCGCGCCTGCACCACAAGCACCAGCCGAAGCGTCCGCAGACACAACACTTCAGCCCGTGCCAGCTCCCGCAGGTTCGGATGATTCGGAAACAGTCCGCAAAAAGGTCATCCGGCCATTAGCGCCAGATGCTGGTACGCCTACGCCGCCTAATCTCGACGAATTGCTCGCCAAAGAAGGCTTCGACGCAATCGACGGCAACGAAGGAACACAGCAACCCCCTCAACCCCAGCCAGCCCCAGGCTCGCAGCCACACCCTCCTGGCCACGTCATCTCCCCCAACCCTACTGGCGCCGACGGCAAGCCCATTGATCCCAACAGCATTGCTCTGTAGTCTATAGCGATGCGCATCAATAAGTTTATCGCCCTCTGCACCGGCCTTTCGCGGCGTACGGCCGACGCCCTTATTCTTAAAGGTGGCGTACTAGTCAATGGCAAACCACCCACCTCGGGGCAAGACATCACCGATGCTGATACCGTTACACTAGGCGGCAAACCGCTACAGGCCCCCGCGGCCAGGCAAACTATCTTGTTCAATAAGCCCGTGGGCTATGTCGTGAGCCGTGACGGGCAGGGCAGCCGGACAATATACGACATACTACCCAAGGAATTACATACCTTGAAGCCTGTGGGCCGCCTCGACAAAGACAGCAGCGGGCTATTATTACTTACCAACGACGGACAGCTCGCCCAGGAATTAACCCATCCCAGCAACCAAAAAATAAAAGTCTACGAAATAGAACTAGACAAACCGCTACAGCCGCTGCACCGCCAAATGGTCAGCGACAATGGACTGCAGCTGTCCGACGGCCTCAGCCGCCTCGAATTGGAGCGTATCCACGAGCGCAACGACAAGGCTTGGCGCATCCGCATGCATGAAGGGCGTAACCGCCAGATCCGGCGCACCTTCGCCGCCCTCGGCTACATGGTAGTCAGGCTGCACCGTACGCACTTTGGCGCATATAGTTTGGGCGCGGTGCAACCGGGTGAGTACGCTAACCTACGCTAGCTATTTTCTTTTCTTCTTCAGAGATTGGGGAGAGGACAGGTACTGCGTAATATTTTGCGTTTCCCGCAACCCTTGGGCCAGCGCGCCCAGTAGCTCTATCTTCTTTTCGTCATCACGAAGGCGCTGCGTAAATTGCCCTTCAAACTGTTCCAGCATGGCCTGGCGTTCGGCTGCCTGCACCTGCCGGAACACGTCAGGTGCCCGGCGCAGCAACCATTCGTAACGCTCGCGCATACCATGGTGCTCAAATACGTCCTCCAGCCTATCCATTGGCCGTTCCAGCAATTCACTGAGTTTTTCAATACTGCCTTGGGAAAAAGCATCGTGCAAAGCCATGCGCACACCATCAGGGTCAGTACCTCGGTGTGTCAGCAAACTTGCCGGGGCATTCTCATATGTATCGACAAAACTCCGGAAGCCCGCGTCATTTAAAGGGCCGGGGAGCGCCATGTACTCGCCTACTAATTGCCTCACTACCTTGTCACGGGCATCGGCGGTAATAGCAGCAGTGACCTCAGACACAATGACATCGAACGGCATAATCTGTACGTCCGGAGAGTCTATATCAGATTTCCTCATATCATTCGAAAAGGCTATATTGTGCTGCATCGGCCCGTAGAACCGTATAACAGAGGCCTCTTCAGGCGACGCCTCGGAGGCCTGAGGTAATAAAGGAGGCAAAGAATGTAAATATTCCGCGGAGGCAGTTTGTAGCGGATATGCCCGCACCTCGACCGGACTCCTGCCATTTGTACGGTAAGGACGGCCATCTTTCATCGTAAGCATGACACAGCTCACCATAGGCACCGCCTGGCCGTCAGGCGCGGCCACTGAATACATATGCCAGGATACGTCAGTACCCTCAGACTCATTAAAGGCGCTCGTCCGTTCCGGAGACGAGTCAGGGTCTTTACCCATACTTACCCGCAGGTCCCTAATAGTTTCTAGGTATAGACGCTCGTGGCCGGCATAGGTCATCTCACAATCGGTCGCACGGGGGCTGTCCCGGTATGTCACTACCTCAGCCTTCAAGGTCTCAATCTCCAAGCGCAGCTTACTGCGTGCGGCCCCAAGCGGAACATTCGGCGAGGCAAACATATCAAAAACCCGTTCTGCCGGCGTCGGAACTGGCGGTTCCAGGTCTACTTCCGCCGCATCTGCGCCCGTAATTACATAAGCATATTCCCGTAGCTCTTTGTCGCCCGTCGCCAGCAGCCCTACAGCTTTTATCACCGAACCGTGGGCGTCCCGGAGTATCGCGCCTGCTTCGCGCATGCGTGTATCCTGGCCGCTTGCGGCATCTACCGCCTGGATGGCAGTGGATAGCCGTGTACCTACTTCCGTCAAATCGAGGTCAGATACTTGGCTGGCCGCTGTTTCTACTGCATTGGTAATGTCTTGGATATTGCTCATCATGTATTCTTAAAGGTATGTACTAATTATTTTATATTATGACACAAATATCCAAGTATAGCAACTCTACTACACCTCTCCAGGAAGCTAGAAATTATATACGATTTTCATAAAAAGAGCATTGTAAAGGGCCCGGCCGCGCCGTACTATCTATGTATGTCAATTTCCGAAATCAAACAGAACGTATATGTAGCAATAAACCACCTCGAAGGCTCCCGGGGCAGCGAATGGATGGCCGAAACAGTAGCCAAAACCTACGGCACCGACAATGCCGCACAACTTGCCGATGACCTAAAGGCAATACTCAGCAGAGGGGCCCTTATCGACCCAGGCAGCGCCATCCCAATCGCACTTGCCGCCGAACGCGCACAGGGCGCACTCGGCGATTCATTCGTCGGCCATGGCGACACCGAGCGCGTTGCCAATATAGAAGGCTCCCTCATCCGCATCCGTGATGCCAACGACGAAAAAAACGCAGCCTACGAGGCCATGGTGGAAAAGCGCGGCGCATTGTCCGCCCTGATTGGCGCAGTCTGTACCGGGCTTGCAGAATACCAAGGTATACTGGACACATACACTGCACGCAGCGAGGAGCAAGTCAGCCTCCGCGAAAGCACCATTGGCGAACTCAAAGCTTCCGTCACGGGGATGTAACATATACGCCACATTATTTTACCCCTTCTGTCAAATAACATAATCTGTTATACTAGCTGCTAATGAGTAGCAAAAAAGTACCGATCGTCGCAATAGTCGGACGTGCCAACGTGGGCAAGTCCAGCCTGTTTAACGCTATCCTCGAACGCCGTGAGGCCATCGTATCCAGTGAGCCGGGCACGACCCGCGACAGCATTATGGCCAAGGCCAGCTATAACGGCCAGAACTTCTGGCTTGTGGATACTGCCGGTATCAAAGACGCCGAAGACGACTTCGAATTTACCATCCAGGAGCAGATCCTACAGGCAACCGAAAGCGCCGACGTCATCTGGGTCGTCGTAGAAGCCAATGTAGCCATCACCGACGAAGACCGTCGCGTAGCCAAGATGGCGCTTAAAAGCCGCAAACCGGTATTCTTGGTAGTAAACAAGGCCGATAAGGCCAGGGGCATCGACCTTACGCACTTCGTACGCCTTGGTATCAAGCCAGTACTGCACACCTCTACCACACAAAACCAGGGCATTGCCGAGCTCCTGGACACACTCCTAGAAAACATTCCCGAAGCGATCATCACCGAAGACGACGACCGCGTACGCATTGCACTGCTTGGCCGCCCGAATGTGGGCAAGTCAGCCTTATTCAACACCCTCGCCAAGAAGCAACAGGCAATCGTAGCTGACCGCGCCGGTACCACCCGCGATATCAACCGGGCCATCGTACGCTACGAAGGCCGCGAGATCGAAATTATGGACACTGCTGGTATCCGCCGCCCCGGCAAGATAGGCAAGGGCATCGAGCACTTCAGCGTTATCCGCTCACTGAGCGCCATCGAGCAGGCCGACGTCTGTTTTATGCTGATGGACGCCAGCGAGCTTAATGTCGCCCTCGACCAAAAAATCGCCGGCATGATCAAAGAATCAGGCAAAGGCCTTGTATTAGTAGTTAGCAAGTGGGACGCCAAAGAAAAAGACGCCTTTACCCGCGACGCCGTAGCGCCGCAAATCGCCGACACTTACGACTTCGTGCCGTGGGCGCCGCTTATCTTCACTAGTGCCGTTACCGGCCAGAACATCACCAAGCTCTTCGACCTAGCCCTGGATATCGTCAAGCGCCGCGAACAGCGCATGACTACTTCCGAGCTGAACCGCTGGCTGCGCCAGACCGTAGACAAACACCCGCCAGCCGGCCTCAAAAACCGCGCACCAAAGCTTAACTACATGGTCCAGGAAGACGACAACCCCATCCCGGCATTTAAAGTGTTCGGCAGCCATACCAAGTTCCTCCACTGGAGCTACAAGCGCTTTATGGAGCGCGAGTTCCGCCTGAAGTACAAGTACGAAGGCACCGCCGTCCAATTCTGGTTCATCGAAAAACACGAGACCCACAAGCACGGCAACAGCCCCACCAAAGAACCCCGCAAAAACAACGGCAACCGCGACAAATACTAAGTAATTTACACCTTGCATTAATCCTGTATAATCCTAACGTTATACAGGATTTTTACTATGACTTCACCCGAATTTGAACCTACACCAGACACCACCCCGCAATTTCTGCAGGCATATGGCACCGACCGGACAACTGACGAAAACGTACAGAACATACTCTTAGGGGTTATCGAGTCAGATGAGGGCCTTATGACTACACTCCGCGAGTATCTACAACAGGATGACATGACTCTAGAAGAAGCCATCGGGCGCACGGTCGCCGATGTCCACGACCGTGGTTTAGACGACCAGATACAAGATGCCGTAGACAGCCAACGCGAGATGGATAGTATACAACGCGAACAAATCATGGCAACAGTCGGCCTCCAGCCATCAGGTGAAACAATAAGCGGTGTAGAAATAGGCGATATAGGCAAGTTCACTGCCGCATTGCAAAACGCCCGCGTACCAGAAAACCCCGAGACAGCAGCCATACTGCGTGATGAGTTGACAGAAGCTATCGATAACCGCCTGTTTACTTTAGTAATTGCTGCCAAAGACCTGCCCTCAGCTACTATTGCGGAACCTCCCGAGCCACAACTGCCCGTAGGGCTATTGGAAACGACCGGCATTACAGAGGATGACCGGCAGCAATTGCGCGACAGGCTCAACATCGGTAGTGATGAGCTGGACGCCACAGTCACGCAAAGTGGCCGCCTAGCAGACGCCATAGACAACCTTGGCCTGCCAGCGGCCTACTCGCGCGGCTTCCGGCATCTGCAAATTGCCGCAAGTGAAGGAGTAGTACGTGAATGGGCGGCAGCCCACGATGCCGGACTCTACGCCGCTACTGCTATAGGGGATAGCGACGGGGACGTACTCAGTGGCCGCTATACCACCGATTCAGAACGCGAACAAGCCGTAGCCATTATCGGACATCTCCAGGAAACAATACCAGGCACAAATTTCGTCAAAGAAGTCACGCTGGCGATGTTAGATGATGTCCAAAAATTCCTGGATACACCATTCGACCCGGAAGCCGGGGAGCCTCTAACCCAGCTAGACGTACACTATCACGACCAGGACCATGGACGTATACCAGAGATTCCAGAAGACGGTACACCTGACGCAGCCGATGCCACCGAACCGGAAGACCCCATGCCTGAAAATCCAGATGATATAGAGCACCTGTTCAAAGACTTTGGCATCATCATAGTAGAAGAAGAGCACGACCTGCCGCTTGAATGGCCTCAGGTACCTGGGTTAGAGCCAGCTAGTCCCGAAGACAGCTGCCGCGTAAGGCGAGAGACCCACGACGAAATGGTCATAGGTTTTACAAGCATGCGCGACCAGATATTAACAGTATTGCCCCAGGACGAACAGCGCCGCTTCAGACTGAAGCAAGCCAACAGTGCAATGGAGCGCGTCCAAGCGGCCGGGGCTGAAGGCACTTCGGTGAGCGTTGGCGATATCGCGGCTATCATCATCGGCCAGGAAACAGCGCTGGAAACAATCACTGCATACCTAGCCGAAGCTGGCGAATCTGTCATAAACGCCCAGGCTACAGTAGAGGGCATTTTAGGGGATGCATCCTCCACAGACGCCATTACGGCCATTAATGCTATCGCGGCTGCCCTGGAGAGCCTCAAAAAGGGCAGAGAGCACATCGTAGACGGCCTCACCCATTTCAAACACTACAACCCATAATACAGGCCTCTAGAGGGCAGAGGATAGCAATCTTGCTTTGACCGCAGCCCCTACTCCTTATATAATCCAGCTATGTCGTTATTCCAACGTCGGCCTACCGCCGGAGAAGCAACCCAGTTTTATACTGTCGGCCAAAGCAACGTCGTACTTATCGTTGGCCTAGGCAACCCAGGCACCGAATATGACGGCACCCGCCACAATATCGGCTTTGCGTGTCTTGATGCCTTTACTGCTGCCAATAGCTTTGATAGCTGGATTAACAAAAAAGATCTTAAGTGCCACATCTCCAGCGCCATGCTGGGCGACACCAAGGTCTACGCCATCAAGCCCACCACATTCATGAACCTCAGCGGCGAAGCCGTCAGGGCCGTCATGCAATTCTACAAAATCCCCGCAGATAAAGTTGTAGTAGTGCACGACGAGCTTGACATCCCCTTCGGCCAGATACGCATGCGTATGGGTGGCGGCAGTGGCGGCCATAATGGCCTGAAGTCCATCATCCAGCACGCCGGTGAAGGTATTGGCCGTGTCCGCGTAGGCGTAGGCCCCAAAGAGCCAGAGCAGATCGACAGTGCCGGCTTTGTGCTCGGCCGGTTCCCTAAAGACCAGCAGTCACATATGGGCGAGCTAACCCGCGAAGCCAGCGCCATCCTCAGTGAGTATTCCTATGGTGCAGGCAGCCTACTGGCCGAAACGCGTAACTTCCTCATCTAATATATTTAGCACATACCCATTCCATTACCCACGAACGTCATGTACGCTTGGCTCGCCAGGCGATGTAAGCCTGCAGTGAGCCTGGCAGTACCTCGGCATAGATATACTGCGCGCACCTATCCCGTTATACAAAAAATGGCCTGCAAGAGGGGGTGGGCACCGCTTGCAGGCCAATTTTTGGAGACGACCATAAAGGTCATCTCCTAACACCCTTCAACCCACCCCAGCGAAAGCGTCGAAAACCAAAACTCCATAAAGTTTCGCGCCGGCAGCTAGGCTGCCATCCTTATCAGACACGCTGGCCCACATAGGGCCTCTGTATAAATACAGGGGTTGCTGTTACTCGGACGAATCCGATAACTGCTAGTTAAAGGGATTAGTTTGTTTTAGAACGCATGTCTGCCGGTAAAAATATCGCCAGGCAAGCGACTTAGAGTAAGTGGAGGGTAACAACTTGGCTCAATGTCACGTTCTAAAACAATCTAACAATTTGTTAGAATGGGGGATATAAGGTGCGTAAACGTCATATCTAACGCTTACGAGGAGTGATTTTAGCACTATTCTGCGGGCATGTCAATACTTTTCTCAATGTTTTTCTATGAAAGTCAAAGAACTTACGCTTACTCCGCCATCTTTTCCGTTAAAACTCCAGCAGATCTCCGATCCGCCAGGCAAGCTGTTTCTCCAGGGTAGTAATGATGTTAATGAGCTGTTAGCTGGCCCCTGCATAACAGTAGTGGGTAGCCGCAAGGTGACGCCCTATGGCAAAGCGGTAACATTTGATCTCGTTACGCAGCTCGCTAGTGCGCGACTGACTATTATAAGCGGTTTGGCGCTCGGTGTCGATAGCATTGCGCACCGGGCCGCATTACATGCCGGCGGCACCACTATTGCAGTACTTCCAACCAGCCTGGATGCTATATATCCTGCCGCACACCGCGGTTTGGCGCACGACATATGCCAGCAGGGCGGGGCATTAGTAACCGAATATGCACCCGGCGCACCCACGTACGCCAGCAACTTCATCGCCCGCAACCGCATAGCCGCAGCCTTTGGTGATGCGGTGCTTATTACCGAGGCCGCCGCCCGCAGCGGCACGCTTAGTACTGCCCGTTTTGCACTAGAGCAGGGGAAGGAAGTATTTGCCGTCCCGGGCAATATCACCAGCCCGATGTCGGCCGGCACTAATACACTCATTAAAAGCGGCGCGACGCCCGTTACCTGCGCTGCGGATATCCTGCAAGCCCTTGGCCTCCAGCTGCCAGAGAAGGGCAAACAGCCGCCTACCAGCCGCAACCCGCACGAGCAAACCCTCCTCGCACTTATATATCAGGGTGTATTTGATGGCGGGACGCTGCTGACGCACAGTGGCCTCGACGTACAAACCTTCAACCAGACACTCACTATGCTGGAAATCCAGGGCCGCATACAGCCCTTGGGCGCCAACCGCTGGGGGCTGTTGTAACCGCGCACTACCACGCACAGATTCATCTTATGCAGGCCCGTAGGCAAACTAAAAAGAGAACCGGTGGACTGGTTCTCTTTTTTCGGGCCTGGAAGGAGGTATCCAGGCCACATCCGGAAAACAATTATTTACGCTGCATGCAGGGTAGTGCAGCCGTCGATAGCCTCAACAGCCACAGCGGCTGCCCGGACCGCCAACTCTTCGGCAGAAAAGACTTCCGCGCCAGTAAATGCATACTCTGGCATAACACGGGCTTGTGCTTCAGACAAGCCTTCGGTATATGCCGGGCTGTTACGTACCCATTCAGCTGCTTCCACAGTGCTTGTAAAATGTCGCATATTTCTCCTTTTGGGAAAACGCGGCAATAAAAAACCACCACACACGGTAGCGGCTTTCTTTCCAGCGTCTTGCCCTGATAATCTTACTTAATTGTTTGGTGTGATTGGTGTCACATCTACTTACAGGTTTACGCCCTTATGCTTTACGCGTCAAGCATTTTCTGTAAGATTTTTTACAGAAAAATGTGAGTATTTACTCAATGTGTGGAAAATTAAGCGGCCCTCCAGGGAAGGCCGCTATAATTACTAGCTAACCTAATTTAAGCAGCTCGGAACTCAATGGCGTGCTCTACTACAGCTAGCCCCATAGTGCCAGCTACGCGGCGTTCTGCGTCACGAACCTCAGCAGCGTCACGTTCTACGCCAGCTTGCTGTGCAGCATACTCACCAACGCTCACGCCTTGCGCGCGGGCTGCGGAAACTACCAGTTGCGCAGCAGTCGCGCCTTCGCCCTGTGCGGCGCGTACGCCAAATGCCTGAAAGTGTTCACTCATGTTACTATTCTCCTTCTGGCGAAAACACTGCAATAAAAAAGCCGCCCCCACGGTAGCGGCTGACTTTTCCAGCGTCTTGCCCTGTCTTAATAAAAATTAATTAGGTGTATAAATTGTGATTTTCATCACATACATATATTGGTTTACTCCTTGTTACGTAACACGTCAAGGTTTTTTGTAAAATTTCTCACAGATCATTTGCTTTTGTAAGCACACTTGCGTATCATACGGCCTTGCATATAAGCTAACCAGTAAGCATGACCAAGAATTTAGTAATCGTAGAGAGCCCCGCAAAGGCGAAAACCATTGAAAAGTACCTAGGCAAGGACTACACCGTTAAGAGTAGTTTTGGCCATATTCGTGACCTCCCTAAGAAGGGGCTGAATATAGATGTCGAGAATAATTTCGCACCAACGTACGAGATTAACCCCGATAAAAAGAAAGTCGTCGCCGAATTGCGTGCCGCCGCTAAAGGCGCCACTGACGTCTGGCTCGCAAGCGATGAAGACCGCGAAGGGGAGGCTATTGCCTGGCATTTAGCCATGGCATTAAAACTAGACCCGGCCAAGACCAAGCGTATCGTATTCCACGAAATCACCAAGACCGCCATAGAGCACGCCATTCAAAACCCACGCACCGTAGACCTCCGCCTGGTAGATGCCCAGCAGGCCCGCCGCGTACTGGACCGTCTGGTAGGCTACGAGCTTAGCCCTGTCCTCTGGAAAAAGGTACGCACCGGCCTCAGCGCAGGCCGCGTACAATCCGTAGCCGTCCGTATTATTGTGGAGCGCGAACGTGAAATCCGTGAATTTAAAGCGGAAAGTTCCTACAAGGTCACCGCTATATTTACTATTGGCGGCCAGGACCTCAAGGCCGAACTGGCCGACAAAATTTCCGCCAAAGATGACGCCCGCACATTCCTCCAGGCCTGCAGCGACGCCACATTCACCGTCGAAGACATCGCCCAGAAGCCTGGCTCGCGCAACCCCGGGGCACCGTTTACTACCAGCACCCTCCAGCAGGAGGCAGCCCGCCGCCTTGGCTACAGCGTAAAGCAGACTATGACCCTCGCTCAGCGCCTCTACGAAAACGGTGACATTACCTACATGCGTACCGACAGCACCATCCTATCCGGCTTCGCCATCAAATCTGCAGAAGACTTCATAAAGAAAAATTATGGCGACAACTACCACCAGGTACGCCAATACAAGACCAAGAACAGCAGCGCTCAGGAAGCCCACGAAGCCATCCGTCCCACCGACTTCACGCGCCTCAAGGCCGGCGCCGACCCTCAGCAGGAAAAGCTATATAACCTGATATGGCAACGCGCCCTGGCCAGTCAGATGGCACCAGCCCAGACCGAAAAGACCGAAATAACCATCGGCATTTCCACGCGCAGCGAAAAGCTCGCATCCAAGGGCGAAATCCTGAAGTTCGATGGCTTCCTAAAAGTATACGGCGGCGGCAAAGACGACACCTTACTCCCACCAGTAGAGCAGGGGCAGCAGCTCCCCCTCAGCACCATGGCAGCCACCGAGACATTTACCCGGCCACCGGCACGCTACTCTGAAGCATCACTCGTAAAACGGCTTGAGGAGCTGGGCATCGGCCGCCCAAGTACATATGCGCCTACTATCTCCACAATCCAAACACGTGAGTATGTTGAAAAGAAAGACCTGGAAGGCACCGAACGCACTGTACAGACTCTCGTGCTGGATAACGGGCAGATTACCGATACCGAAACAAAAGAGATAACCGGTGCCGACCGCAATAAGCTAGTGCCAACCGCTGTAGCCGACGTTACCACCGATTTCCTGGTAAAATACTTCCCCAGTGTCATCGATTATGATTTTACCGCAACCGTAGAAGGCGATTTTGACCGCGTTGCCGAAGGCGAAGAAACCTGGCAAAAAATGATCCAAGAATTCTACAAAGGCTTTCACCCCCTGATCGCCGGAGCAGAAGAAGCCACCCGTGCCGAAGTCAGCCAAGCCCGTGAGCTTGGCACCGACCCCAAAACCGGCAAGCCGGTAATGGCCCGTTTTGGCCGCTATGGCCCCATGCTGCAGCGCGGCGAGACCGAAAGCGAAGAAAAACCCGCATTTGCACCACTGCCCGCCGGCACCACTTTGGAGGACGTCACGCTTGAGCAAGCCCTGAAGATGTTTGAGCTGCCGCGCACCGTCGGCACAACCGCTGACGGCCAAGAGATAAAGGCTAACATCGGCCGTTTCGGCCCTTACATCCAGGTCGGCAAAATATACGTCAGCATCAAGCCATTAGGGCCATTCGACATCGACGAAGCCGAAGCTCGCCGTCTCTATAACGAAAAAATGGAAAAAGAAGCCAACAAATACATCCAGCAGTTCGCCGGAGGCATCAACGTCATTAATGGCCCCTACGGCCCCTACATCACCGACGGCAAAAAGAACGCCAAAATCCCCAAAGACCAGGACCCAAAGAAACTCACCGAAGAAGAATGTAAAAAGCTTCTGGAAGCCGCACCAGCCAAGGGCAAAGGCCGCCGTTTCCCGAAGCGCAAAGCATCCAAATAGCCTTAATCCTCAAGCCACACTTGCATTTATCCTGTAGTGGGTTTACAATGCTGCGCACATGAGACCCGAGGCTCAAGTACTATGATCGGTGAAGTCCGTCATCAAATAGATGAGGCCATTGAGGAATTACACCACGCCGGTGCATCCGTCACAGCTGGTAAAGGTCCGCTAGACGGAGCCGTAGACTCCTTGCGCCGCCAAACAGAAGCTAAGGCCGGGGCGATTCCCACTGTAGCCAGCATTTTAGGCCGCATCGCTGCGTTAAAAGCCAGTATGGGGATCCTTGGCGCCTCACTGATGGACGGCAAAATAGCCAGTCAAGACATGATAGAAACGTCCACAGATGCAGACGACCACTTTACGGAGGCGTTTAACCATGCAGTTAAGGCTAAACGGCTCGTACGCGACGCCGTAGGCGAAGACCCTAATGAAACCTCTGCAACAGTCAGCAATATTAGAGGAGTAGTAGGGACTGCCCGGATGCTCAAACAAACAGGCGAAGTGAGTACGCCTCAATTCGGCGACGCCGTCGAAAAAGTGCAAAGCTTTATGGCTACGCTCGACGAACTCGCCGCTGCGGCAGCCCAGTTGGAAAAAGACATACCAAACTTAGGGTTTAGCAGTGAGGCAGTCTCGCCATATCTTAACGACGTCCCATTCTACCCCGAAGAAACGACTATAATTATCGGTCAAGGTATCCAGCAGATCCAACAGCGCGTTGCCAACTGGTAATAACTTTTCCACAAGTTTGCCAGAGGGGCAAGGGGACAGCATACCGATATTTCTACAACACATTATGGTTATCGTTGTCTATTTCGTGCTACAATAGGCTGTACGAGGGAAACACTTGACTTTTTGTCGGAGACGTTTTATAGTTATGTGATAACTCGACTATTTAACAGATAGGGAAGCAAAACGATATGGCAAACGCCACAGTGCCCAAACCGGTGCTAGATACCGAAAAATTCGTCCAAGACATTTTAAGCAGCATAGACCGTGACCGCGAGCGGGAAATTGTTGCGCGTCGCTTTGGGCTCTTTGACCGTCGCGAAACACTCGAGCAAATCGGTGAGCTACTGGGTATTACCCGTGAGCGCGTCCGCCAGCTGGAGAAGTCTGTAATTGCACGCTTTAAGGCGCAAGCCGCCAGCGGTGAGCTACCCCACATCAAAGATGTCGAAATAGCCCTTACCGCCCAGCTGCACCACATGGGTGAAGCTGCCCGCGTAAGCGACCTCAGCAGCCATGTGACCACCAACAACACCAAGACCGACCAGTCTCGTGTCGTTTTCCTGGCCATGTTATGCCCCCACCTTGTAGTCATCGAAGAAGACGACCACTATTACCAGGCAGTCGGCGTAGCCAGCATACGCGATACTGACGTCATGAAGGCGGACATCGCCAAGCTGAACGATGCCATCAAGAAGGCGGGCGAACCATTAGCCATCGAAGACGCAGCCAAGGTTACTGGCATCGAAGACACCAAGCAGGCAGGCGCATTGGCAAGCATCAGCAAGAGCCTGGCCACCCTCAACAACCGTTGGGGCCTGGTAAAATGGCCGATGGTCAACCCTAAGAACATCCGTGACAAAATCTACGTAATCCTTAAAGAACATGGCAAGCACATGCACTTTAACGAAATCGCTGATTCTATCAAGAAGTCCGACTTCAAACGCAAGAACGTAACTACCCAGGCGATCCATAACGAGCTCATCAAAGACAAGCGCTTTGTACTGATCGGCCGTGGCATCTACGCCCTCAAAGAATGGGGCTACAGCAAGGGTACCGTCGCCGACATCATCAGCGATGTCCTACGTGAAGCCGGCGAGCCGTTACACCGCGACGAAATCGTCAAGCGTGTACTGAAAAGCCGTTTCGTAAAAGAAACTACCATTCTCCTGAACCTGCAAGGTAAAACCCAATTTAAACGGGTAGCAAAAGCCACCTACACTCTCGACGACGCCGATACCGCCGCCTAAACAGGATACGCACCATGTCCGCCGAAACGTACAATGATAGCGTTGTTGATGTCCTGGGAGCCGCCCACCAGGAATCCCTTCACATATACGCCATACCTTCGGGCGAGTACACGTTTAACGAACATATCCTACTGCGCGTATTCCCTGCAGAGCACCACCTGATCCCTGACCCCACACCCGCCGAAGCCGAGCAGATCATCGAAGATGCCAATATGCACTTCCAGGCCCTTCGTGACTGCAGTATAGAAGTGTCAAATGTGCTATTCGCCCAGGAAACCCCCGAAGCCGAGACAACACGCATCCTGAGCATTGTCGAGCGCGTAGAAGGCAAAGATTTTGGGAGCTACTGGCTCTGGCCAAAATTAGGCGATAGGGCGCCACACCAGGATGAAGCGCTCCGATTAGCACAAGGCTGCACAGATTATTTCAAGTGGGTGATCGAAACCGGGCAGCCTACTTTTTTGGGTGATATCGCCGAGCCATTCCAGTCGCTTATAACCGGCCCGGGCAGAGTAGAGCTAATGGACCGCGACCCTTTATTCTACGAAACATTCCCAGACTTTCCCACCCAGCACGACTTAGACGTAAAACTTAACACCTTATCGCGATGGGCAGGCTTAATCCAACGTCCAGAAGCAGTCGCAGACTTACAGAAAGAAATATCCAGCCTGCAGGAACAGTACCGTATCGCCAAACACGACAGTGATACTGCAAAACTACTAGGCCAATATGCCAGTTTAGTTGAAACGGCAGATGCGCCAGTAATTGCCCGCCAAAACGACAACAAATACAACGCTGCATGAAGGGCAGTAACGATGCCTGGTAATCCGCACAGCTACCTCGAGTCAATCCAACAGGCCGGTACGACTGCACAGCAAGCCCTAGAACGGGTCATAGGGCCGGTGCTAGGCGCATTGTCACAGCCGGAAATCGAAGATGTCCTGGCGGGCACAGCGTCCGCCGAGGCGCATAGCGCAGCAACAGCGATTAGCGAGGCGCGCGACCATGCAGGCAATGCAGCATTGCTACTGACACGCGCTACAGGCGAGCTAGCGGCATATGCTGCCGCTATCAGCACAGGGCCAGGAGCTTCAGAAGGCACTCCAGCCGCCAAACCCGTTACCACTGCCACCACAGAGCATCCGGCCCAGCCGGATACCAGGGTCACACCCGAATCTACCCCGCACACCACACCCCAGCCAGAATACGCCCTCGAGTTTTCTCCGGAGGAATTCCAGGCGCTGATAGCAAAAATCGGTACGCTCAAGGTCATCAAACGCGACAAGCTATACGAAATCCCCGGCCATCCCGATAAAATACTGCGCACCATCCCAATGTGCATGTATACCAATAATAGGCTAGCAACCTCGGAGCAAAACAGGGAACATATGCGCAAATACGAAGCCGAATTGGTACGCTTGCAAGCCTGCGGCATCCCAATACTCCGCCGGGCCACCTACATCGACGATAACCCTGCCGATGGCGAGCTGCCAATGTTATACACAGTGGTAGAACGGCATCCGGACGGCACAGACTTTCTCACATTAGCCAAAAGTGTTAACGACGACCCTGCGAAGCCAGGCACACTATATGCGTACCGTACCGTCGTACGACGCCTCATGGAAGCCATGAAAAGATACGCCCGCGAGACTACCGCCCTAGGCATTGGCGACCTAGCCTCAATCAGGCAATTCGCCACCGACGGCACACTGCTAGATTACGATCCAGAACTTTTTTCCGGAAAAAGGATAAAGGAAGCGAGGTATGGCGATTGGCAGGACTTCATCCGCGATCCCCTCGGCACCCAAGCAGGCACACCACCCTGGAGCCCCCGGCGATTATTCCGTAAAAACCAATAAGGGCGACTGTTATTAGTAGCGTTGAAGTAATACTATCCGAAATAAACCGCAGCGCCCAGCCGCACTTGCAGGCTATGCACCATATCCCAATAGAGCAGATTGCATCAGCCGAAGCAGGTGTCACCGCCGTTCTACACGGTACAGATATACCCGAAACAGCAATAATCCCTGAAGTCCTACACGACGCCTACGAGCACGCGGCGGCGGCACATACCCTACTTGCTAAAGGCCTTGGCGAATTAGCCGCCTATACCGGAGGCCTCATTACAACGCCGCACGCTCCCGGGAGCCCAAAGGACACTACCCCTGTTACTACTTCTGTTACGGAGTGCTCAGTGCAACCTACCGTCGAATCCAGGCCAGAGTCTACCCCGCACACCATACCCCAGCCAGAATACGCCCTCGAGTTTTCTCCGGAGGAATTCCAGGCGCTAATAGCGGACGCGCGCACCTTTAAAGCAATCGAGGCAGGGAAGATATACGAAATCCCCGGCCATCCCGACAAAATACTGCGCATAATCCCCATGAGCCGTTGTACCGGCAACAAACTGTACACGCCAGAGCAGAACAGGGAACACATGCGCAAATACGAAGCCGAACTGGCACGCCTGCAGGCTTGCGGCGTTCGAATACTCCGCCGGGCCACCTACATCGACGATAACCCTATACGCAGCAAGTCGATGCTATATACTGTCGTAGAACGACACCCGGACGGCACGAACTTCCTGGATCTGGCGAGCAGTGTCACCGGCGACCCATATATGACCGGCACATTATATCCATACCGTCATATCATCAAAGGCCTGATGGATAGCCTCAACGCATATTGGCGCGAAGCATCTGCCGTTAGCATCGGCGACCTTCGCAGCATCGACCAGTACGCTACAGATGGCACGCTGCTTGACTACGACCCCTATTTAGAAAATGCCCAAAAGGACAGGGGGACAGACAACTGGTGGGGACATCTTATCAGGGACGTCAGCAACGTTCCAGGCAACCTCTACGACGAGAGTCAAACCGAACGAAGCGGTAACTATGAAAACCGGACACCAGGCAGCCCGAATAAGAGTACTAATACAAAAACCGAACAAACAGACATTAATCTGTCTGGCATCGATCTGCAATGCCTATTCCGCAAAGATTAGCAACAATTTTAAATATATGTCGTAGCAGTCAAATTAAATAAACCGTGCAGGCACGTTAAGGTAACAGCCATAGGCAGTGCAGGAAGCGCAAATTACACAGCGAGGAAACCAAAAGGCAAATCACAGCCAGCAAGCCCAAGCGGCACTCGGCCAAAATGAGCTATATACATGACGTCGCACAATGTATATTTTACGACTCTAATATAGAGAACATAGACGGTTAACGATACCACCCCGCAGGGAACTATTTTCATTACTATACACGTTAATATATAAATAATGCTCTGCACACCCATTACATGCGTATAAACATACTGTTTCATATCACGCAGGCCCTATAAAGGCTTATGCAGCTTAAGGCTTGCGCGTGGCCGCATACCTAGTCAAATCATTTTGTGCATTCCCGTACACACATGTTGCCGTTGTACATTTCACGCAGAGTTTTCCACAGTTGTTGTCGTGAAATATTTGCATTTTTATCAATTTGATTGTTTTTATATAGTTCCCCCTCCTCCCCTTCAATTCCCTATTATTTGACATGGAAGTTATAATATATTTTTATATATGTTTTTACAAACGAGAACAATCGCTTGCAGAATATGAACAAAAAACGAACTAGAGGGGTAGAGTAACAGGGGTTATTTGTAATACGCCCGCTCTTCAACCCGTACGTCTATATAGGCCGTAGACTTCTTCTTATCGCGTTCCAGCTGCCCTTTTACCGCCAGGTAAGTACCTGCCTCTTCCCTGGCGTCACCCAGTAAATTAAACTTCACAAAGTAATTCTCCCCTGTTATACGCATATCCAGCTCACTAATCCCTGCTGGCAGCGTCAGGCTGGATATTTCTATGCCCTTAGCACGCAGCTGAGCTACTACCTCTGTTATAAACGCCACATTAGTGCTTGGCAGTGCAGGCTTGCCGGCCTCGATGGCCAGGCTGCTTTCGTCGTTCACTACAGGCAGTTTGGCTTTTTCAATATTCGTAGCCTGGGCAGCGGTCATTACAGCGCGCCCGGCATTGTCCAGCACAAATACTTGCGGGCCAGTCGTCAGTAATAGCGCAGGCATGGCCGGCTCAATATATACTTGTACTTTATTGCCGGCAAACGGTACGCTTACACGCACATCAGCCAGCTCGGGGAATGCCGTGCGCATTTCCTGTTGTATACCCACGGTGTTAATAGTCAGCTTATTGCCATTCAGCAGAGACTTCTGCAGTATGCGGGTGGCAGCCTCCTGATAAATGGCCTTATCCTGGAGGAATATCTGGTTCTTGTCGTCAGTGACCGTCACTACAGCCGGCGTGCGGCCCAAGAAAAGGTTTACAAACAGCACCGCTGCCACTATCGCCATAGCCACTACAATCCGGCCGCGCTGCATAAGCAGCAGCCTATAATTTCGTTTGGCGCGTTTGGCCGGAGCTTCTACGTTAGGGTCTTGCCGCCGTGATGCTGTACCACCGGGGCCAGGCCGGGCAGACCGGCTGGCATGGTACGAAAATACAGAGGTGCCCACGCTGCGCTCAATGGTTGGCTGGCGTGTCCCGGTGGTTCGCTCTGGTGGTTTTTGGTTTTTCTTTTGGAACATGTGTATACGGCAGACGCCTTACTGTGGGGCCGCTTTCGCCGATGCGTCTTCTACTATCTCTAATAATAACACTGCCAGCAGATGTGCGGCGTTCGGTTGTGCTAACCCTGCCAGTTTTTTGCCTAAAGTCTTGGCTTTATCGGGGTTGTCAAGCAAGTCAGTCAGAGGTGGCATTAAGGCATGGTGGTCGTCCTTCAGGATCGCTTCGCTTACTATACGGACAGCCTTGCGGCCGGCAAGCACCTGGGCGTTCTTCAGCTGGTGGCCGCCTGTCAGCAGAGGGTTAGGCACTACGATAGTAGCTTTTGCCTGCGCGGCAAATTCCGCTATAGATGTTCCGCCAGCACGAGTCAGCACTACATCGGCGATACCGCTGTACTGGTGCAGGTTGTTTACAAAACCCTTTACCACCACACGCTGCTGGTCTTTAGCGGACAGTTCCTGCTTGTAGCGTTGGCGTAATGCAGCTTCCAGCTGGCGGCCCGCAATATGTACCACCCATAACTCCGGATACCGTTCCAGAAGTTCAGGCATACAGCTGGCGACAGCATCATTTAGGCGCTGTGCGCCCAGGCCGCCACCGGTCACCAGTACTATCTGTTCTGCTTCATCCAGATGCAACTGCCGACGCACTGCACGCTGCTGGGCTGCATCTAACGGCGTGTAGTGATGCATCACGGGCACCCCGACTGTTACAGTTTTATTTGCCGGATAACGGTATATTTCTTTTGGCAACGCCACGGCATGTATTTTAGCCCATGGCGCTACGATGCGGTTAGCCAGACCCGGCAATGCATCTGAATCGTGCGTCACATAGGGGATACCGCGCAAGGCAGCTGCCAAGCCGACCGGCACGCCTACAAACCCGCCTTTAATAAACACCACGTCCGGGCGCACCCGCCCTAATAGCCGCCAGCTCTGCCATAACCCGGCAAGCACATAAAAAACATCCCGTAGATTTTTTAACATCGTTGGGATATCCAGCAACTGGCGTAGCCCTTCTCCGTGGTAACGGCGCAGCTTACCTGCCCGCACAGCGTAGGCTTCGTCTATGTATTCACTTTCCGCAGGCACATCACCCAGCGGATCACCTGTCTGTCCGACATATATAATCTGCGTGGCAGCGTCCAGCTGCTTCAGCTCATGGGCGACCGCCAGGATTGGGGTGATATGCCCCCCTGACCCGCCGCCGGTTACGACTATCTTCATAGCCCGTCCTTCCATTTCCGTTTACACTGCTGCTTCTGGGTACACTATAAAGTGTGTAGCGTGAAATCTGAAATACCAGCCCAATCGCCGCCATTACCAGCAGCACGCTGGTACCGCCATAGCTGATAAACGGCAACGTAATACCCTTCAGTGGCAACACGCCCAGCATAGCCCCGATATTAATCAGTGATTGTGTCGCCAGCCAGGTGAATACACCGGTGGCCACCAGCCTGCTGAAATCGTCCGGCGCCAGCTCCATCACACGCTTAATGCGGCCGAAAAATGCAATATACAGCCCCACCAGCACTGTTACGCCAATAAAGCCGAACTTCTCCGAATAGATCGCAAAGATAGAGTCATTCTCGGCTTCAGGCAAATAGCCAAAGGCCTGAACACTGCGCCCCAGCCCCAGGCCGATCATACCGCCGGAACCTACCGCTACAAGCGCCCTACAGGCCTGGTAACCGGTCTTTAGCTCGGCACAGTTAGTTGTCTCGCCTTGGTTCATAAACGCGGCTATACGCTCCCTACGGTACGGCACAATAGAGATAAGGATTACCGCCGCCACTGCCAGCAGGACACCTACGCCCAATAATTTTTTCATGGGGATACCAGCAACAAATACCATCGCCGCCATCATAGCCGCGATAACCGTCATAGACCCGAAGTCACTTTGAATAAATGCCACTACCGCGCCTACGACACCCAAACAGATCATCAAAGGTTTAAATGTAGCGATGTCGTCTTTCATAGGGCCACGCTGCAGCCCTTTCGCCAGCAAGGCGGCCAGCCATATGATAATCGCAAACTTCAGCAGCTCTACCGACTGGAATGAGAATGGCCCCAGGCGGATCCAACGGTGCGCCGGGTACATGGGGTTCGTAGGCGTCAGCAGCGCCACTACAGTTATGACAGCTGCCAAAATCAGCAACGGCTTAGCGAATTGTTTCCAACGATGGAACGGCACAGTGGCCGTAATGCCAAATACTATCAGGCTCAAGCCTACGGCAATCAGCTGGCGGGTTACGTAGAAACTACCGTCAACATTTTTCTCGACAACCAGTGCCGGGCTGATCGAATAGACCACGATCAGCCCAATGGCCAAGAGTAACGCTGCCAAAATAAGCAGCCAGTAATCAGGCCGGTGGCGCCGAGGGCTCGCTGCCTGTGGCGCGGGGACACTACTACGACGTGCCACCACCCCCATGTATTATATGTATCCGCCAAACAGGAAAACGATCAAGCCCAGGACGGCACATACCTGGCCGATAATCCAGAAACGCATCGTCACTTTAGTCTCAGGCCAACCGATTGCCTCAAAGTGATGGTGGATCGGCGCAATACGGAATATTTTTTTACCGTTACGTAACTTCTTGGATAAAATCTGGATAGCGCTGGAGCCAGCTTCAGCCACAAATACCAGCCCGATAATCGGCAGTAAAACTACAGTGTCAGTAATCATTGCCACCACGCCAAGCGCCGTACCAAGTGCAAACGACCCCACGTCACCCATAAAGAAGCGTGCCGGGAAGATATTGAACCAAGTGTAGCTCAGCAAGGCACCGACTACGGTCAGACAGAAAGCTGCCACGCCAAAACGCCCTTCCAGGGCCGCGATAATGGCGTAAACGCCAAAGGCACTGGACGTCAGTCCGCCAGCCAGGCCGTCCAGGCCGTCACTGATGTTAACTGCGTTAGCCGTAGCTACTACTACCAGCACAAACAACGGTACGATCAACCAGCCCAACGCCAAGTTACCATCCATCATCGGGATGTGGATACTACTGACATCAAGCTTCGCATAAAAGTACCAGCCACCAATCAGCGCCACCAGCGTTGTCAACGCCAGTTTAATCTTGCTGCGCAGCCCGGCCACGCCACTGCCGTCGCCACGGATGTTTATTACATCATCCAGCAGACCTACCCCGGCAGCGCCTACAAAGGCAGCCAGCGGCAGCCATGTTTCAGTGCGGCTGAAATTAAATATCACCGTAACGAGCGTAACTGATGCCAGGAATACCACGCCAGCCATCGTAGGGATGTGCCGTTTATGCTTCTCGCCGTGGAGCTTCATGAACATGGTGGCCTTTTCACCGGTCGTAGTGGCCGTGCGTGGTCTTTTCCACCATTGCCAGTGGTACGCAGCCGTCGTATACAACGGTGTTATCAACATGCTCATGAGAAACCCTAAAAACCCAAGTAACAACGTGCGGATGAGTGTATCGGTTTGTACCGAGATATATAAAATGTCGTGCATGTACATATTTTCCTTTTATTCTTATTTCTCAGTATATCACTGGTTCTTAGGAGTGACACCAAAATTATCAATCAGCATATGGGCTAGGCTGCCAAATATCGGCTGCGCCGCTTGGGTGCCAGCATAGCCGGCGACTTTAGGGCTGTTTACCCGCACGAACAGTACATACTGGGGCGTGTCCCCGCCTACAAACCCCACGTATGTACCGTTGAACTCATGTTCCAGATACTTGCCGTCTTTTTCGATTTGCGCGGTGCCGGTCTTACCACCCACACTGTACATATTCTGGTTAAATCCAGGTGTAAAATAGTGTTCTTTCACCACATATTCCAGCAAATTCTGCATTTCTTCGCTCACCTGCGGGGATACGACACCGTCTTTTACCAGCTTTGGCTGCACCGCGGTCTTAGTGCCATCTTTACCGATGTAGGCATCTACCAGACGCGGTTGGTAGTACTTACCGCCGTTCACCGTGGCAGCAAAGGCAGACGCCATCTGGAGCGGCGTCGCTGTCATAGCCTGTCCAAATGAGGTGTTGGCATACGTCAGGTCACGGGCATAGCCATCTTCAGGGTGCGGCACCACGCCGTCAGCCTCGTACTGTTCTATGCCAGTCGGCTGGCCAAAACGGAAATGGTTCGTCATGTAGTCGTACCACAGCTTGCGGCCTTTTTCGTTAATCTCCGTACCACCCTTTTTGCTCATCTGCATCAGTTCCCAGGTGGCTCCAGTGTTCAGGGACAAGTTCAAGATATCAGCAATACTTTTGCGCCCTGCCCCGCCGTCCTCTTCAATGTTCGTAATCTTAAAACCGTCAATCTTCCAAAACGACGGGTCGTCATACGTTTGCCCGGCAGTAACAGAACCGGAGTCCAGGGCTGCAGCTGTAGTCAGTGGCTTCATCACCGACCCTACTTCCAACGGCGAGCTGACAGCCGCGTTACTAAATACACTATTGTCCTCTACCGACCCATAGTTAGACGGATCGTACGTCGGCCAGTTGGCCATAGCCTTAATGGCGCCAGTATTAGCCTCTAATATAAGCGCGCTCCCCGATTCAGACTTTGCCGCCTTCAGGCCGTCTTTTAATATGGCTTCTAACTGCTGCTGCATCGGCATGTCCACCGTCAGCACTACGCCCTTTCCCGGTTCTGGCGCAATCTGTATATTGCCCGTATTAGCCGCCAGCGGCACGCCATTCACGTCCGTCACGGCCTTCAGCTGCCCGGCCTTGCCTTTCAGTGTGCTGTCCATAGCCTGCTCAATGCCATACACGCCTTCCCCGTCGTTATTCACAAAGCCCAATATCTGTGCGGCAAGCTGCCCGTTCGGATAGGTGCGGTAGGTCATTTCCTGCGCGCCAATGCCCGGATACTTATGTTTCATCAGCACATCACGCTTATCCGTCTCTACACGGCGTGCAATCACCACGTAGCTCGTGTCTTTTGCCTTGAGGGCGTCCATGTAATCACTTGGCGACTTGCCGAATACTTCGGCGAGCGTCTTAGCGGTAGCATCGGCGTCCTTCACAAGCGTGGGGTCGGCATATACCGTAAACAGTTTCTGGTTCAACACGATCGGCACAATATCATCACCACTATGGGCTGCAATAATACCCCGGGCTGCCGGTATCTGCTGCTGCTTCAGTTGGTCGGTCAATGCAGCCTTCTTATAGTGTTCGTGCCGGATAACCTGCAAATAAAAGGCACGTACCAAAAAAATGCCTAGCAGTACTGCCACCAGGGCAAAAATAATGCGCACACGGCGCAATGAAATAGTCGGAGGCGAATAAGCCGGTTGCATACTTACAGTATAGTCTACTGCCTTACCGTAGCACTAGGCGCCACTGATACAAGGCCTTTCGCCTGGTCGCTGTCCTTAACGCGCTGTACCGATTGCAAACGCGCGTTTGCCACCTGTAAGTCATCCTTTTGGGTGTTCAAGGCCGCCTGCTCTGTCTGCAAGCTGGCAATCTTGTACCCATACGCATTTGTCTTCGTTACCTGCGCCAAGTACAGCATGCCCAATACCAAAGCCAGCACAATCAAAATAATGCTATTGCTGATGGGCCCCAGCGCGCGTTCCTGCGTAGAACGAAAAGCCACCCCGTTTTGGTTGCGGCCACTAAAAGCACCCTGGGAGCGCCGAAGGGCCAATGAACTTGAATACGTCATAATAATTTTGTTTTTGTTTTTTGTACTATGCCTTTAAGCTGCTGTCGAGACATGGGTAAGCTGGCGGGTATTCCCCGCCAGCCCATCTTACGAACTAAACTTCTTCGTTGAGTACACCGTGGTGTACAGTAACGTCAATTTTATATTCGCGGGACTCGTCTTTAACCACTACTGGCATCGGCTTGTACCCTTTCTTTTTTGTTATTTTTGTTTGGCTGCGACCCGAAGCTTTGCACTCCTTGCACGCGGATTGGAAACTAATTCATTCTCTTCGCCAACCACGGGATGTTTGGTCAGGAGGGTCAGCGTGGCGTCGTATCCGTCCCCGCCCCGTTCAGCGTAGGCCTGCTTTACAATCCGGTCTTCCAAACTATGGAAGCTAATGATTGCAATGCGGCCGCCGGGGGCTAGCAACGTATCCAGCCATATCGGCAAGCTCTTAGTCAGGAGGCCCAGTTCATCGTTCACCGCAACACGGATCGCTTGGAACGTCCGTGTTGCCGGGTGAACTTTGCTGTGCCCTGGCCAGGCTGTCGCGACAAGAGTGGCAAGTTCATTGGTTGTCTTTATTGGCCTATTATCGATAATGATTCGAGCAATTTGCCTGGCTTTTGGCTCTTCGCCATACGTCTTGATTATCTTCACAAGTTCTTCCTCAGAATAGGTATTTACTACTTTTTCTGCGTTCAGCTCCTGTGTAGTATCCATTCGCATGTCGAGTGGGCCATCTGCCTTTATCGAAAAACCACGACTTGCCTCGTTAATGTGCGGTGATGAAATACCCAAGTCTGCCAAAATAAGGTTAAACTTTTTCCCTTCTGCAGCTAGTTGTTCACTTGCTGAGAGAAAATCTTTTTGGATTATCTCTATATCTTCACTTTCGAAGCGCTGTCTTAGCTTTTTTACGGCGTTCGGGTCACGATCTACTAATGTTGCACCTTCTGGGTTTTTTGTTTGTTCCAGTATTTTCGAGGCATGTCCTGCGTATCCTGCCGTAAGATCGAGGTAGCTGTCCCCTTCTTTTGGATCTAAATACTTAAGAGTCTGCTTTAACAATACTGGTATATGGTCTACATATTCGTTATTTTGGTTTTCTTGTGGCATTCTTGCCTAAACTATACATCTTTTATTTTTTTATTTCATGTTTTTGTTTTTGCAAGATCACCTATTCAGCAGCCAACTTTTTTGTTTTGGGAGTTTTTGTTTTTGTTGGCGGTCGTTTGGCTGGTATGTCAGAACATGTGTATGAGATTTAAAAAATCTTCTAAGTTCTTACTAATGCCAAACAACCAAGTTTGAGAGACTTATGTGTGAGGTGGAGTTTTGGGAGGTGTTCTAATAGAACAAAGGTACGAGGGTCTTTTAAAGTGGTGCCCTGTTGCCACTCGTTGACTGCCGAATAGCTGACCTCGAGGGTATGTCGATAGTTACTACTGCGTATGGTGTTGCTGAATGCTTGTTTTGCTTGCTTGCCGAATTGTTAAAGTGCTCTTAGGGTGTTTTCTGAGTATCAGCCAGCCATAAGCCGCCAATACTTGCCTACGCGTACCGCCACGACTTCTTTGTCGATTCCGGCATGGTCCAATAAGTGCTGCTCAATGGTGATGCGACCTTGTTTTTCGTCGATCGAGCCATCCGTCTTCCCCATTCGGAATTGGACGTTAAGGTCGGCCGTCTTTTCGTCAAGGATATTTCCCTTGAGCAACGGTTCTACCTCTTCGTCCCATACCGTTTTTGGGTATAGGTGCAGATACTTCTGGAACCCTCTGGTAATCACTACCCCACTGGCAAACTCCGCACGAAGTTCGGTCGGTGTTGTCAACCGCCTTTTGTCGTCGAGCTTCCGCTGGAAATAGTCTACCGTGGCCATTGGTACCCTTAAGATTAATTTGCTAGTGGTTTTTTGTTTTTTTGTGTGATGGTTAGGGCTGTTGCCTTACCCACGATTACCCACTGACATCAGCATACTACCCACACGTACCCACTTACAAGTACTTTTATATACAAAAGGCAGCGATATACCCATTAGTTATCCACAGATATGCCCTGCTTTGGCATTTATCCACACATATAGCGCCCTTTGCGAGAATGAGGGCACTATAGCTGTGGACAAGTTACTCACCTGACGTAGCGTTCATACGCAGACCGATACTCACCGACTCTGCCGTACGGGACGTCTCTTCACGGAGGTGCTGCCCTAACGACCCGAACCCGTGAACATAGGCATCGCGCATGACGCTTATCATCTTCATATCCGCCCGCAACAATCCTATAAGCATCAGGGCAATAACGCCCGACACTATATATTGGTGGCGGAACAGGCGTTCTATATGCAAATGTAACGGGTGGCCTGCTATTTTATTTTGCTTATTTTTGTTTTTCATATTCTTACAATATTAATATACATAAACATAAGTATTTTGTCAATATTATGGCATAATTCTGTGTACAAATTGTGGAAAGGTGAAAGGAAAAGTTAATAATTTTTTAATGTATGCCGGGGGAACCTCTGCTAGACTGCGGCCACTATGATTACAGGAAAACGCATACACCAACTCCCCCGCCCCGACCGCCCCCGCGAAAAACTCGTCCGCAAAGGCGTAGCGGCACTTTCAGACTTCGAGCTACTGGAAGTATTCATAGGTAACGGGTCAGCATCGGCCGACGTTGGGTATATTGCCCGGCATATTCAGAAGCTACTGGAGAAGGGCGTTGAGCCTATACGGTTCGAGGACCTCACGGCCATCCGCGGCGTCAATGTCGCTACGGCCTGCAAAATAATGTCCGCTCTCGAACTAACCCGGCGCCATATAGCCCAGGGCAATAAGCCACTCCGTTCCCAGGCAGACATCCTTAGCCGTCTCGAATCAATCCGCACCAAGCAGCAGGAACACTTTGTAGTACTCACCCTAGACGGCGGCCAACGGCTAATAGCTCAGCGTACCGTCGCTATTGGCACGCTTGATGCCGTACTCGCCCACCCCCGGGAGGTTTTCGCCGATGCAATTGCCGACCGTGCAGCCAGCATTATTGCCGGCCATAACCACCCGTCAGGCGACACAACCCCCAGCCAAAAAGACATCAGTCTTACTCAGCAGCTTGTAGCTGCCGGCCAACTATTAGGAGTAACCCTCCTCGACCACGTCATCGTTGCCCGCACCGGCCACTACAGCTGGCGTCAGCACCATATGTTATAGCTTGTTGTATATTTGACTTCTCCCACCTCTGTTATCTCCTCATATACCCCCGAAGCAACCTACGCTATAATGCACGCGCCCTAGAAATATAAGGAGTGAAGGAGTGGATATGGTAACCCGATATATAGAGCTTCGTAAGACCGCTGCCAAAGGCAGCGAAAGTACCGCCGCCGACGTCATGCGTCATTTGCATACACGCCAGCACCTTGGCAAGGCGCTCATCATAACCGCGCAGCCAGCCAACATGCTGGCCGCCGGCCGCAAGCAATGGATGAAAATAACCCGGTCACTACAAAAACAGCGCGCCAGTACCCTTAACGCCGATAAGATCCTGAAACATACGCACACGATCGCCCACATGCAGCACATGCGTTTTACGACCCAAAATGCATTGGAATCGCCTGAGGCTGATGTCTATTTCATGGACCCTGACAATATCCAGATGATCCCCGTGCACTGCTGGGGCGTATACATCATGGATGGCATCACCGCCCCCTCGGCAGAATCACTGTTGAACCAGTTGCCTGCAGAGTGCCTGATCATCGACTACACCCACCATCTAAAGTGGATACAGGATTACGGGCTACGCCCGAAGGATGCGCTTGAAGCCCAAGTGGATACTGAGTGGCGTCAGGTAGTCTCTTTCTTACATGCATACGACATAAATATCGTTACCCTCGCCGACGAAGATACACAAACGGTAGACGATATGGACGTCGCGCTTGACACCTTGCTCAATTACAGCCAACGGTTCGTACAGATCGCCAACGAATTCCAGCGCACTTTAGAGCTGGCCCGTCCATTGCGCATCCCCAAAAAGTTACGCGAGCAATACGACGCGGTCATGCTGCTTGCCCACCGTGTGCAGGCTTTGTCCCCCGGAGCCTTTACGCATCATTTCCTTGAAACATACAACGAAGACGATACCTTCTTCTTATACGATATTGGCCGGGAATTGCGCGGCATCGAACCTGTCGAAATATACTCGTACCATACCAATGCCGGACGTCCCCGCCTAGCTGAGGCACTACAGGCCTACTACAGCAGCAATGCATACAAAAAGCTTGCTAGCGCTACTGCCGGCACATGTTCACGTGCGACACTAGACTACTAATGGCGCTACTTAAGCGACGGTAGCTAATTCCTCTTCGGGGGCGTGTATAGCTATTGCCAGCTGTTTGGATAGTGACGCAGGGTCATCATACGTTATAAGCGTTACCAGCCCTGCGCCCACTAAGCCTTCATTGAAATAGGCCATATTTCCGCCCGCTTCCATAGCCAGTACCACCGGCTTACCTTTGGCGACCATATAGCCTATCTCAAACTGGGCACCCACGGACGGCTGCTCATGCACTAGCGCCAGCAATACATCGGCTTCGTTTACAGCTAGTAAGTCGCGCCTAATGCCCACCTCTGCCGGTACTTCCAGGTCCATTTTCCAGCCTTCATCTTCTAGAGCGCAAAACACTTTAACACCTACGTCTTTGCGCAGGCTTTTCAGTACACGCTCCACATTATGGCGAAAGTCTGGCAGCACATTGCCCGTCTTTCCATCTATAACGTGCGAAAATGATGTCGATAAAAATACTTTCTTCATATGAGCAGTATTACAGCTGCGAGGATGCGACGCGGTGAATTATCTTACGGCGCGTTTCCGCAGATAGCTATAACTATTCCAAATCTGAGACAAAACCTGCCTCTTTATACTGTTCTTTACGCCATGAGGGCTGCGCTATCAGCACCACAAATACCCCATTTACTACAGCAAGATATCCCGGAAAAATAAGCGCCTGCCATCCAAACGGGCCCGCCGCCATAATACACACCCCTGCGAACATATCTAACACATATGCCAGGCTTTGCTCGGTATGGGGATAGCGGTATGTCTTCACTAACGACGGCACGCAGGCCACCAGGTCGGCAACTACCGATATAGCCAGCCCAAATAACGACTCGCCAGAGACTATCCACAGTCCTATCCCAAGGGCGCAGAGGCCCAGGCAGGCTATATCCAGCCGGCTGGTGCCGCCCATCCCATACCTGATGCTTAATATGCCGATCGCTAAAGACTGTATAAATGATGTTAGCCCCAGCCACACCCCGGACTGGTCGTCGCCTGCTACCAGTGCTACGAGCGACAAAGCCGTAATAATTGCCAATAAAAAACGTGTCATGCGCTCCGGTTTCACTTCACCGCGCAAAATGCCGGCTATATATGAAAGACTGGCCACCATTGGCAACAAAGCCCCCGTCCATAACAATACATTTCTCATGCCAACCCTTTCGTCCAATAGTTAGGACAAGTGTACTGGCCATAGCACCTACCAGGCAAAAAGTTGTCCAAAATTACGGACATATGCTACATTGTAAGCATATGCAGGAACAAGTCGCCATAATCGTCAAATACCTGGGAAAGCTCGGCGTAGAACCGGATGCTACGAAGGTCTATATAGAGTTAGTGAAGCACGGCCACTCGTCTGCCCTACAGCTTGCCAAGGCGACCGGCATTAGCCGTACTCAGATCTATCGGCATTTGGAGGTACTGCAGCAGCACGGGCTTACCAGTGCCGAACAGCTCAGCTACGGCACACTGTACCGTCCCCTATCATTAGAGAACATCGAAGGGTTGCTGGCCAACCGCGAGGCCGAGACGGCCGCCATCCGGCGTAACATCGGCGGCATGGTGCAGGCACTGCAAATGATTGCCGGCGGCAGCGGTCCAAAGGCTACCACACAGCATTACTATGGCCTCTCCGGCTTAAAGCAGGCTAACTGGAACCTCACCAAAGCCGACACAGAATTTCGCGTCTTTGAAGCTGCGCACCTCAGCCAGCACCTTGATAAGGCCTTTGCCCGCCGCCACCGCGAACGCTGCATAGAACGCGGCCTTACCAGTTACGACCTTACCAATGCTACATCCGTAAAGGCAGCCGAATTAGAACCGTTTGCACCGGAACATACATTCATCCGGCACATTAGCCCCGAAGTACTGACCATAAATTTTGAGGTGTATATCTACAACGAAATTGTCACACTGCTGGACTACAGCCACGGCAACCAAATGGCCATAGAAATACACCACCCTTCCCTGCACGCCATGATGCGCCAGTTATTCGACGCTATGTGGTCAACAGCTACGCCGCTGCAGGTTCAGTAATTTCATCCTGGGCTTCACCGGCTAATGTATTGTCGTCGGCCACGGTATCGTCGGGTGACTCAGCAGGCTTACCCGCATCATTAACAGCAGCTTCGGTAGTCAGCGCGGCCGCCACAATCCGCATGATGTCCCCGCCATATGTCTCTACCTTTTTAGTGCCCATACCTGCTACGCGCAGCAGCTCTTGCTCGGTAGCTGGCTTGGCCACGGCGATCGCTTCTAGTGTTTTGTCATGGGCAACCACGTATGGCGGCACCGATTTTTCAGTGGCGATATCCCGCCGCCAGGCACGCAGCGCGGCAAACAACGCCGGGTCCGCCGGAAGGCCCTTGCTGGCCTCCTCCATCTGCTGCTCATGTTTGCCGCTTTCTTCATCGGTAAGCCATACCGCGATCTGGTCTTTAAAATCGTGGAGTGCCCCGCCGCTCTTCGCGCGCAAGTTGGCATCTATCTGTTTTGCTAACGGGCTCACGCGGAGTGCCATGCCATTCAGACCATCCAGTATCAAATGTTTCAGCGAGCGTACACGACTCAAGGCTACGTAACCCATACCTTCCACAAATGCACGGCTCAGGTCGATGCGGGCAGCGTCCAGTGTCATACCCTGGCTCTTATGGACGGTGATTGCCCAGGCGAGGCGCAGCGGCAACTGGGTCAGCTGAGCACGGCGCTTATCGCCATCCATTAATTCCCAGTTGTCGGGACGGATAGTGATCGTACGGCCGTTTACTAGCTCTACCACCGGGTGGTCAGTGCCAGGTTCAAAGTCTACTACTGTTCCCAGACTACCATTGGCATACTTGCGGTCTTGGGCGTTCTTGATACACATCACCTGTGCGCCTTCTTTTAGACGCAAGACTTCCGGAGCCAGGCACGAACGCATCAGTTGCTCTACATATTGCTTGGCGCCATATGTCTCCATGTCGTATTCATGCAGCTCGCCTTCCAGCTCATCTAGTTGTTCATGGTTTACCGTGTCCACGTCCACGTTTACTGTTAGCAGCCGCGTCTTGCTGGCAAATGGGTCATCCACGGCGTTGGCCCGTGCCCTGAGGGCATCCAGCTGATTGCGGGTCAGCACCCCCTTGCGGATCCCATTCAAAATATCAGTATATGCCTGGTCTTTACTCTGCCGGTATTGCTTTTCAAGATAGCAAACAGTGAACACATTTTTTTGCCAAACTTCCGAGGTTATTACAAAACTGCCCTGTCGTTCGCCTGGCCTGTTAACAGGAGGCAGCTGGAAAAAATCTCCGCATAATATCACTTGCATACCGCCAAACGGCTCTTCATGGCCGCGTACCATACGCAAAATCGTATCCACCATATCGAGACGATAATCATGCAGCATGCTAATCTCGTCCAGCACCAGCACATCTGCCTTACGTATTAGTTCCTGGCGCGCCTTGGGCAATTTATTTACCAGATGTTTGTCCACTTTGTCATGCACGCCTATGCCAGACCAGGCATGGATAGTCGTACCATTCAAATGTGTAGCAGCCAGGCCGGTGGTAGCGGTAACGGCAACACTCACGCCGCGCTTCTTGGCGCGCCGGATAAACTTATTCAGTACATATGTCTTACCAGTACCTGCGGCACCAGTCAGCAGCACCGAAGCGCCTGATTCCATAATGGCCAAAGCCTCATCCTGTGTCACGACGTTGTTACCCCTCTCTTGCAACGTATATTGTAACAACAATTCCTGTATCTGTACCAGAAGAGTTATATAAAGCATTTTGGCTTGAATGTTCCGTTTCGGCGGGTTATCATGCAGGTATGGCAGGCATAACTGAACAACAAGGGTTAGGAAGGGGCTCTTGCATTGTCTACGAACAACCAGAGGTAGCCGCATCGGATAGCCCGATAGGTGGCACCATGGGTGATCTCGGAGCACGCATCTACCATAACGACCAACAGCTACCCATAGATGCAATTCCGCATATTGAAGGGAACATCCAGAATGCCATTAACCGGTTACAAGCCCAGCGTAACATGCCCGGCGCAGACATAGCAGCAATCGACCACAAAATCGCACTATTATACGAAGCTAAGGGCCATACGGCCGAAGCTTTAGCCGGCCTCACCACCGCCCACATGGGATTTACAGAATACTTAGGTGATACCGCCGTAAAGATTAGCTAGGAATACGTATGTCACTTTTAGAACACCGCCCTACAAGATTAGCTGAAACCGTACAGGTCACTGAAGGTATTTACCTGGACAGCGAACTGGCGTTACGCGGCACACGCCCTGACGGCCCTGGCCAGCAAGCAGTAAATGCCCTCGCCTACGCCGTAGAGCATCTGCGATATGCAGACAATCTCGTCCGCCAAACAGGCGAAGGCGGCATCTAAGCCCTTCTCGTTGGCCAGCGTGGAGGCACACAAAAATACTACTTTCATGGCACTTGCGGGTCGCGGAATGTGTTTGAATAACACATTCCGCGCTTCCGAGGTGCCATGAAAGTAGTATTTGGTGTGCCTTATAGACTAAGGTAATAGCATCGGCAGCTTAGATGCCAACGCCGAGCATAGACTCTGGGTCAGACGGCTTCAGCGGACGCTTACGCTGCACTTCATAGCGCAGTCCGGTAAGGTTGCTTTCCATGTAATCATCATTCAGTAAGTTCACGAACTTAGCCAAGTCCTTAGGGTTCATGATGATAATCGCGCCTACGTCATCCACCATCAGGTCTACGCCCAATTCTTCGGCGTGGTCGATAATTTGTTCCTGAGTCAGTTCGCCTACTTCGATGTTCTGCAACTTATTGATGAGTGCTTTATTACCTTCAATGGCCGACTGCAGCGTGATACCTTCTGCGAAGCTCAGCTTGTAGTGCTCTTCAATTTCAGCGACCTTCTTATTAGCAATACTGTTCTTCTTAGCGTCAAAACTAAATAGGCGGTCCAGCTTAGCTTCGTTAAATACATACAGGTCCTGGTCCAATACCAGCATGTGGGCTTCGGCGGGGATCTTCAGGGCGGCAGCCTTAAATGGCTTGAACACTTTGCCTTCTACCATCCAGGTACCTTCACCCTTCAGCATCTGGCCGCCACTCAACGCTTTGATGATATAAAAAGGCTGGCCCATCTTCGGATGGCTGATGCGGGCCATGACGCCTTTGATGCGCTTTAGGTCGTGCTCTTCTTCGGCGAACATTTCAATTTCGCTTTCCTGGGTACGTATCCAGTGCATTACTTCGCGCAACTTCTCTACCTTCTTCCAGCGCACCCGGTGCAATACGCCTTGCTCGGAAGCGCCATCAGTAATGTCGCGTACAACCACGCCATTCTCAGCACCTTCCAATACGTAATCCAGGGTATTATCCAGGAACAGCGGCTGCATTTGCTTGTCAAGCGTCGCGTCGAGCTTCGTGCGGTACACGATATTGTTCTTGTTGATCCAAAACAGTTCGATCTTCAGCTCTTCCTTGTATTCGAAAAGGTTGTTCGCCCAGGCGAACACGTCGGACTCCTGATAATCGTCTTGCTCTTCCGGGTTTACGAGGACATCGTTCCCTACAAGGTTTTGGTCTGTCGCCGGCCGAGATTCTGGCGCGGCATCTTCTACTTTAGGGGTATTTTCTTCGGGCATAACCCTCATTCTACCGCAGCATCAGGGAAATTACTGCTGTAAAATATCCCCCGCCCTGGATGCACCCTGTTACCTTTATATAAAACCTTGTACTTCCATTCGTCGTATAACTAGCGTATCATTTTACCGTTGTTAAATTATTACTAGCCCAGTATGCACCTACGCGCGCATACTGGATTTATTAGAAGGGGGCATCATGTCACTACTTATTCCACCGCGCACCGGTGAAAGCGCAGGTTTCTACGATGATAATGAACAAAACGACCGTACTGCGGCACGGCTGATAGGCGAAGCCTTGGGCAATACGGCCATGCCCGGCGTCTCCAGCGAATTCGGCGTAGCCGACGTTGACGGGATGCAAATGCAGACTACGGAGCTACCATTTGGCCTCGGTAAATCAATTGTAGTCTTCCGCTTTCCTCCCCACGAACTTCCTAACTGATCGGGTAACACCCTTGCCTAAAAGTGTAAAAGAGTTCACAACATATGTGGGCTCTTTTCTGTATACTGGTCAGATATGAAATTACTCACCAAATGGCCTACCCTGTTCGCGCAGGCGACCGTCTATTTTTCTACGCTTATCCGGTTTTTTTATTGAACATTCTTATCGTGGTAATTGTTGTAGCGTTAGCCATTGGCGTATATAAATCCGGCTATGACCTCATCCACTCGCTACACAAACCACTTGAGATGCTGCTTCAGCAAATGCTGCTGGATATCATTTTCATCGCCGCCCTGACCGAACTGAGCATTACTATCCTGGGCTACCTCAAAGACGGTGCCGTGCATGTGCGCTACATTATCGACACCATCCTTATTATCATGCTGAATGAAGTAGTCAGTATATGGTTCAAACATCCGAAATTAGAAGAGGCCATTAGCATCTCTATTATCATCTTAGTCCTTGCTGCCGTGCGCCTGAGCGTCGTGCGCTACGAGCCCAAAAATACTCAGTAGCACGCGCGGACCTATAATATGCCTATGTACTCCTGGACTTGTGCGCTCACTGCTGTACGGGCCTCTACCGACGTACTGAGTGCAGCTTCTGCGTTATGCAAACGGCTAGCCGCCGTATTAGCCATGTCTGGCCGGACCAATTCCAGTGCAGATGCTATATGCCCCAAGGCCTGTCGTAGCTTCTCATTGGATATACCCAGTGTATTTTCGGCAGTAGACTCTCCACCGTTTGCCGCTACCAGGCCGCGTGCAACGTCATTATCCAGCCCTGTGCCGTTACCGAATAATGCTATCGAGAACATATTCGCTACCTGCTTCCGGTGATCTTCCGTGGCCTCGCTTCGCAAACGTGCCCCTACCTGGTCGGTCGTGCGCACTACCATTTCGCCCGCATCGAGTGCGGCACTTAAATGGTCAGCCATATCAACGATTACGCCGTACAAGCCTTTCACCTCTTCAGCCGAGCGGCTAACAAAACGTGTATGCGCACTATTTTCAGCCATAGCCTCACCAAGCGTTGCACGCATTTTTCCAACATCAGACATAAAATCCCCCTTCGTTATGGTCAGTTAAAAAGTAGTAGCGGCTATCCAGTAGCCGCTAACAGTCCAAGTCTGTGCGTACAGTTATCTGCCGAGTATTCTGCGCATATAGCCCCGCGCAACCCTGTCTGCAGCCTCCCTTGACTCTACCGACTCTTCCAGCAGGGTATGGATACCATCCTCGCCACTGATAATCTGGCCACCACCCGGGATGCTTGAATCCAGAAGCCGTACAGCCGCACTAAGATAATTTTGCAGCGACTTAAGGCCTTCAGTCACTGGCAACGTTGCAGCGACTGCTTCATTTTGCTTGTTTTGTGCAGTTGCCAGCCCGTTGCTCACGCCTAGCAGCACCTCAGAGTTAGCGCCAGTCAAAGCACCCAAATAGCTCTGCGGCACTGGCCGTGCCCGCCGCTCGGCCTCCACTGTTTCCTCGACTATACCGCTCCAGTCCTGGCGCAATTGATCCAGATCGTTCACTACGGGCATCAACTGCATCATTAATGATGCAG